>Ga0265293_10000453_pt1 | contig 98935 bp, 111 predicted proteins | sample Munlanlewell138R_FD_192505 | JGI IMG/M metagenome (GOLD analysis project Ga0265293, IMG submission 192505) | Leachate microbial communities from a municipal landfill in Southern Ontario, Canada - Leachate well 138R | ecosystem: Engineered > Solid waste > Landfill > Unclassified | place... | reverse complement strand
GGAACGACCACAGAAAGGTTAAGTCCGGTTCAGGTTCCGGGAACATGGTCAGGAATATCCGGAGGAGGTTCTCATTCCCTAGCTCTCTTCTCTATCGAGAAAGAATATAACAAGAACGATAACCGAGGAATTCATTCCTTAAACTCAGTCTACAAATGTATTCGCTCAGACAGTTGGTCCGATTTCATTCCCACGATAGACGACATTGAAGACTAATCCTAACTAATCTATCTCGAACAGGTTATTTGTAAAATCTCTAATCCGAATAACCTGTTCGAATACTTTAGACAAAATTAATACCCCCCATAGTACCAGATTCGTCAATCATCCCACCTTTCCTTCTTCAATCAATTTAAAAACAAAATCCTTTATTCCGATAATCTGGTCAAATCCTTTAAGTAGAATAACGCTTTCTATCGGGTTTGCTTTACACGCCAGTCTTTCTACACGCTGCGTAAGGGAATACCAGTAAGTGGCGTCGTCTTGGGTAGAAGATGCCGGGGTATCTCTAATGATAGAATCCCGGAGACTGGTATCTCTAATGATAGAATCCCGGAGACTGATATGTGACTTACTGTTGTAAATCTCAAAGAATCTCGAAATGAAATCGACCTCGCCTTGGTAACCAGTTTCCGATACGAACTGAGGAATGTTCTCGGGAGGAAGATGTCGAATGAACGTTCTGTGATTCGACACGTAACCGACATCAGCTAAAGTTTTAGGTTTCATCATTTCATCCTCTTATCAAGAATGCTCGAAGACATACACTGTTAACCCTTGCTCGTTTTCATAGCTCCCGCAGATCGGAAAATTTTCAAATATTTCATCTTCGGCCATTCCGTGCTCTTCGGCAAAATCACTCATTGATTTCTCAGTATAGTTACAGCAAATGTCCATGACATCCAGCATCAGATTCTCACCTATCACGTCGCTTAAATAAATCATATGCTTGTATATGATTTTCAACCCTTTGTCCGTAAATTGATTATCGCAACCTTTTTCATGGAAAGCTGCTTTAAACCTATCAACGCTTACTCGCTCAATTATCATTTTGATTCTCCTGAAACACCTTCTTTCTAAGGTCATTGCTCGCCGCCAGCGCATCCCATTTGGTATCATACAAGGTGTAATCTATAGCAACCATAGTGTCACCATGCCACAAGGATATCCCATATTTAGCTTCCATGGGAAAGTAAGTCACGTGTGCTTTAGCATTTACCATCTCATTTCTCCTATCATTTATAAATCAATCAAATTAATCACTATCATGCATGCGCCTGCTTAAGTCTTCTTAAAGCATAAAGTTATCTGGGAGTTCGTCCTCCAGGAAGAGCCCCCTCAATTGACGCAATGATGCCTCCAAATGGTCATGATAAGGAACATAGTGGTAGTACTCCATTGCTTCATTATGCGAGATAATTCCCGCATGACCTTCGTCGTTTCCGGGACCGTTCTTTGAACGAGCTTTGGCGTGCTCAGCTGCCGGGCAATTTCTTCGAGCGTCTTTCCCATGCTACGCCCCTGCCCCTTCCGGTTTCGGGAAGCTCAGCAACAGATTGCGGTAATACTCGTATTGTTTCTTGCGGGCGGTCAGCTCGGCGGTCAGCTCGGCGGTCAGCTCGGTGAAGCTATCCAGTATACGGACGATTTCTGCCTGGATTTCAAGCGATTTTTTCGGATTATCCGGACAGGGGATAGGGACTTTTTTACTCGTATAGTTACCGATCCACTGGCGCTTGTGGTCACCATCGACAAAATCGCTTGGCAGTGTGTTCAACCAATAATAGATATATTTAAGTAGCACCTTGCCTTCATCTTTTGATGTGATCATCTTCATGGCCGAAGATTTGACCTTGAAATCAAAATCAACCCATTTATTGGCGGTCGTGAAATCATCAAAAATGATTACGGGGCTTTCTGACGCCTTGTATATGCCGTCGACTTCATCCGTATAGCCAAGAACAAAGGTCTTTCCCGCCGTAAGCACAGGCGTATCAAATTCGTCGCTGTAGCTTTTGATCGCCACTAGGTATTTGGTTGGCTGTTCATATTTCGTGATATCCCCTAATGGCAGCCATTCAACTTCAGCACCATCTAACAGCTTTTCCAAGAAGTTCTTGCCGCTCATACCTTCGACTCCTCGCCCTCGATCTCCGCAGGCTTGGGGAAGCTCAACAACAAGTCGCGGTAATACGCGTATTGTTTCTGGCGCAGCTCGATTTCGCGGGGTAAGCCTTCGGTGATGGAGCTGGTGAGGGCATCGAATTTGTCGAGGATGGCGACTATGCGAGCTTGTTCGGCGAGCGATCTTCCAGGTTCATTAGCAAAAGGGATCGGCACTTTCAGCTTCTTAACGATCTCTAAATTTATGTTTGTCTGCGAACCTGTGCCTAGTGATTTAATATACTCATATTGGCTTGTTAGAAAATGAAATACATAACGATAGTTTGCAACTTTCTCATCAAGATTTATGTTTGCACACGCCTGATTTGTGGTCACAGGAATCTTGTTGAGGCCAATTTTCCCAACAGTAGCACCATACATTGCAACAATTACACAGTTCTCAGGGATCCATTTTGCACTGGAGTTTTTTACTCCAGCCTCGGTAATCTTGACACCCGTATCCCATATTTCCCGGAAATCTACTTCTTGCGTGCGTAGCCACGGGATATCCCCACCATAATATTCATCCACTCCGGTCTTCGGAGTTCCCCCAGATGAAATTTTCTTAGAAATTTCCTCCAACGCCTTCCAATCCACCTCCCCTTCCTCAAAACTCAACAACTGGTCGCGATAGTAGTTGTATTGTTTTTTTCTGGCGGTCAGCTCGGCGGTCAGCTCGGCGGTCAGCTCGGTGAAGCTGTCCAGTATGCGAACGATTTCGGCCTGGATTTCAAGCGATTTTTTGGGGTTGTCCGGGCAGGGGATGGGAATTACCGTTTGCTGCGCAGTTGACCAATGCCGCTTGTAGTTCAATTCCTTGGTGTAGAAATTCAGGAAGGCATGGTAGATGTACTTGGCATTGACAGAAATAGTCCTAAGAATTTTCAGTCCATCAGCACCTTGAACGAAGGGAAAGTCTACGTATTTTATGTGCTCGGAAAGATCGCCAAAAATCACATACTCTCCAGCTTCAACGGGAGTTACATCTTCATCAGTGTAGCCGGCGATGAATTCGATACCTTGATCAATAATTGGAAGTTTCCCAGTGGCGCGATAAGAGTCACCTTTTAGCTTTGAAGGCGCTGTTACAGTTTCAACCACTGAGCCGAGCGCTTTCCAATCCACTTCCCCCCCATCCAGCAGATTTTCCAAGAAGTTCCTGCCGCTCATGCCTCCAACTCCCCGCCTTCAATCTCGGCCACAATGGCATCAATGTCCTTGCGCAGCTGATCGATCCGGGCAACGGTGGTTTTCAGTTCGGCATTGAGCTGGGCGATGTCCACCACCTCGCGGTTGTCTTTGGCTTCCACGTAGCTGCTGACCGACAGGTTGTAGTTGTTGGCAGCCACATCTTCCAACGGCACCGATTTGGCAAAGTGATCGACGTTTTCCTTGCTGTCGAACACCGCCATGATTTGTTCGATATGCTCATCCAGCAGCAGGTTGTTATTGGTGCCCTTCTTGAACAGCCCGCTGGCGTCGATGAACTGGGTGGTGGTGGTGTCTTTCTTGTTCTTCGCCAGCACCAGGATGTTCACCGCGATGGCGGTGCCGTAGAACAGGTTGGGCGCCAGCGAGATCACGGTTTCGACGTAGTTGTTGTCCACCAGATATTGGCGGATTTTCTGCTCGGCACCGCCCCGGTAAAAGATGCCGGGGAAGCAGACGATAGCAGCGCGCCCCTTGCTGGAAAGGTAGCTAAGCGCGTGCAGCACGAAGGCAAAGTCGGCCTTGGACTTGGGCGCGAGCACGCCGGCCGGGGCGAAGCGTTCGTCGTTGATCAGAGTCGGGTCGTCGCTGCCCATCCATTTCACCGAATACGGCGGGTTGGAGACGATGGCATCGAACGGCTTGTCATCGCCAAAGTGCGGCTCGATGAGGGTATTGCCGAGCTGGATGTTGAATTTGTCGTAGTTGATGTTGTGCAGGAACATGTTCATCCGCGCCAGGTTGTAGGTGGTGTGGTTGAGTTCCTGGCCGAAGAAGCCGTCTTCGATGAGGTGGGCGTCAAACTGCTTCTTGGCTTGCAACAGCAGCGAGCCAGAACCGCAGGCGGGGTCGTAAATCTTGTTGATGCTGCTCTGCCCGTGCATGGCCAGCCGGGCAATCAGCTTGGAGACCTGCTGCGGCGTGAAGAACTCGCCCCCAGACTTGCCTGCATTGGCTGCGTAGTTGGAAATCAGGAATTCGTAGGCGTCGCCGAACAGGTCGATGTGGGCCTCGTCGAAGCGGCCGAAATCCAGCGCGGCCACGCCCTTGAGCACTGCGGACAGGCGCGCGTTCTTGTCCTTGCCGGTGTTGCCCAGGCGGTTGCTGGTGGTGTCGAAGTCGGCGAACAGGCCACGGACGTAGCGCTCGGACGGGTAGCCCAGGGCGGAGGTTTCAATGGCAGAGAAAATCGCTGCCAGGTCGGTGTTCAAACTGTCGTTGGTGTCGGCACTCGCGACCACCCTGTCAAACAGCTGGCTGGGGTAGATGAAGTAGCCTTTGGTTTTGATCGCATCGTCCTTGATGTCTGCGGTGATGACGTTATCCGGGAGTTCTGCGTAGTGAATGCTGTCGTCACCCGCTTCGATGTAGCTGGCAAAGTTCTCGCTGATAAAGCGATAGAACAATGCACCGAGCACATACTGCTTGAAATCCCAGCCATCGACGGCACCGCGCACATCGTTGGCGATTTGCCAGATGCTGCGGTGGAGTTCGGCACGTTGTTGGGCGCTGGTCATGCTGTTGTTCCTGTTCTTAATTCGTTTGATTATCATTTTATTTCTCCTCTAGTAAATCGTATGAAAAGAGTCTATGGGTGATTCCTCGTTGGTCAACGAATTCCCCGTGTATATTAAATATGGGGTCCACTGCTATGCAAGTGACAATGTCCCCTTCCTTCAGAACATCATGTTCAAGGTATGCATCTATCACATACCTACCTCCTTCACGTAGACTCATTGCTCTTTCTCCTCGTTGTGTTGTTGATGTGAAGCATAATACAAGCGTGTTGATGTGGTATCAACTACTATTTTAAACCGCGCGGCTCGACCCCATATCTAAAAAGAAAGGGGATTGCTCCGCGCATTTGTTTATAAATAGTCTTATAGAAACCCATTTTATCAACCACTCCATAAATCAACTTAAAGGTATCCCCTTGCCAATCTACACTTTCAAAAGCAAATCCACCCAAGAAATCGTAACCTTGAAAATGAGTATAAGTGATTACGAATCCTTTGTCAACCCAGACCTTGAAAGATACTTTGATTCTGCTCCTCCGATAGGTGACCCAGTAAGACTGGGGATAACCAAACCCAACGGAGCGTTCAACGAAGTCCTATCCAGAATTCATTCCCGGAATCCTTATTCGAATCTGAATCAGAAACTATCACGCAATCCGTAAACAGGAGTCCGAAATGTCAGTTCATAACTTTCGAGGAAAAACGACAAAGATGCGCAAAATTAAAGAAAAGTTCCAGGAATCCAGATTCATTCCCCCACTGATTGCAAAGAACGAGGCCCAGAAACAAGCATTACAAGCTTTTGCACAGAAACAGATTGTCATCCTATCAGGAAGTGCGGGTACAGGAAAAACTGAACTAATGTCGTATTGGGCCGCCAAGCTATGGCGTGAAGGTAAGCTGGATACCGTGGTGATTACAAGACCTTATCAACATCTGGGGAAGGATTACGGCGCGGTTCCGGGATCTGACTTTGAGAAGCTATTACCGTTTGTGATGTCCATGTTACTTAAATTTAAGCGGTATTTAGGCGGAAATGTTCTTCAGGCTGCATTAAAGAACACTCCAGATGACCTTCTATTCAGGGACATTTCGGGAATCAATATCGTCCCTATTGAGAAAATTCAAGGTTTATCATTCAATGATAGAACCATAGTGTTGGCAGACGAACTTCAGAACGCCACTCCTGCACAAGTCAAGGCACTAGTTACTCGACTGGAGGATGGTAGCCAGTTAATCATAGCAGGAGACCCGATTCAGTCAGCGCTACCAGGGAAGAACGGACTTCGGATGCTTATCGATACGTTAACGAATATACACCACCAGGATATTTCAGTTATTCATTTTACTCCCGATGATAATTGTCGATCGGGAATAAGTGGTTGGTTCGCAAATATCTTCGAACAGGATGATAGATGGTAGTCAATATTAATAAATAGTTAAAAGACTATTCTACCTATTAATTCACATTCAGACCTCCAGAATCGCATTCTGATGCCTTCTGAAGGTATTCTTAAATATACGAGGAACCAAAGGAAATCATGATTAAATTCGACGAATTGATGGAGAACATTCTCCACCCAACTTCATACCCGACTTATCACCAAAACCCGGCTACCCCGAAAACAGTAATGAATGTTCCTAAAAAGACCGAAGGAACCCCTGAAGAAATAAATCACAAAATCGGTCACCTTCTGGATATAAACGGATGGGTCAAGCCCGAACACGTACCAAAAGCAGAGAAACTTATCGGGAGGATTCCTTCTCATATGCGCAGATGGAAATATTCTGATGAATATGAGACCATATCCCGCGATACTGGTAACCCAGCTTACGTCAAAGACCAAAAGAAATTCAAGAGTCCTGACGAATGATTTTGACCCCCGAACAAATATCTGAACTATTCCCTCACCTAAAGGAAGAATGGTTTGATGCATTTGAAACCCTTCCTGACTTTGGAGTGAATACTAAGTTAAGGATATCACATTTCCTTGCCCAAGTGTCGCATGAAAGTAATGACTTCAAGGCCATGAAGGAGAACATGAACTATTCTTCTGAAGGACTAAGAAGAGTATTTTCAAAGTACTTTACTCCAGAACAAGCAATCGTGTATGCCAGACGACCAGAAGCAATTGCTAATCGGGTGTACGCAAACAGAATGGGAAACGGTAATGAACGTTCGGGAGACGGATGGAAGTATCGGGGCGGAGGACCTTTGCAGTTAACCGGCAAGAATAATTACCGGGAATGTAGTATAGATTTATTCGGGGATGAAATTCTACTGGAACATCCGCAACTATTACATCAACCACTATACGGAATGCTATCGGCCCTTTGGTTCTGGGACAAGAATAAGCTGAACGTTCTTGCAGACGGGAATAACATAGATGCCCTGACCAGAAGAATTAACGGGGGCCTGAACGGGCTGGACGACAGGAAGTTAAGATTTGGACGATTCTATAAATTGATAAATAGATATGAACGTTCATAATTACTTATAAGGAAACAAACATGGCATTCGCACTTTCACCGTCGGTGAACATAACCGAAACCGACTTGTCGGGAATCATTCCTGGGGTTTCTGCTTCTACCGGAGCATATGCTGGTACATTTCAATGGGGACCTGTTGATGAACCAAGACTGATTGATAACGAACAAACCCTGGTATCTACCTTTAATAAACCAGACGCAAACACCGCGATATCTTTCTTTACTGCCGCTAACTTTCTTGCCTACACTAACAGTATGTTGGTTGTCCGTTCGGTTAATCACGGAACCGCAAAAAACTCAGTGGCAAACGTTGACGCAAACGTAACCGTGTTTGTAAAGAACGAAGACCATTATCTCTCTACCTATGTTAACGGGGAAGCTGCAGTCGGGGAGTTCTGCGCAAAATATCCGGGCAAGCTAGGAAACTCTATTCGTGTATCAATGGCAGACTCGGCTACTTTTGTAGGCTGGGATTTTGAAAGCCTGTTTGATAACGTTCCTGGTACTTCTGATTACGTCGCAAACCTCCAAGGTGACAACGACGAACTTCACGTAATCGTTATTGATGAGCTGGGGTTGTGGACAGGAACCCCCGGAACCATTCTGGAGAAATTCCAGTTCCTATCCAAGGCTTCTGATGCACGTCAGGCAGACGGCACCTCCCAGTATTACAAGACTGTTATTAATAACCGATCGAAATATGTCTGGTGGATGGACCATCCGGAGAACATGACAAACTGGGGAAGTTCAGCATTTAATACCAGCTATACCAGCCTGATTGCTTCGGTAGACGTAGTTCTGCGGGGCGGGAATGACGGAAACGACGTAACAGACGGAAACCTGAATAATACGTGGGAGCTGTTTGCGAATGATGAGAAATACGATATCTCCTTGATTCCTGTCGGAGCGGCTTCGTTGGTTACCCAGTTGTTCGTGATTAACAATATTGCTGAGAAACGTAAAGACTGTATCGTATGCTTGTCTCCTGAATTATCAGACGTATTTGATAACGTGGGGACAGAAGCCCAAGACGTGGTTGATTATCGCGGTTCGTTACCTTCAACATCATATGCAGTCTTGGATTCAGGCTGGAAGTATCAGTACGACAGATACCGTGACGTATATCTGTATGTTCCTTTGAACGGGGATGTCGCAGGCTGCATGGCCAGAACCGATTATACGAATGACCCGTGGTGGAGTCCTGCTGGATTGAATCGGGGACAGATTAAAAACGTGTTGCGTTTGGCGTTTAGTCCAAACAGAACAGAACGTGACCTGATTTATCCGAAAGGAATTAATCCTGTAGTATCGTTTCCGGGTAATGGAACAGTATTGTATGGGGATAGAACTTTACTGGCTAAACCGTCAGCGTTTGATAGAATCAACGTAAGAAGGCTGTTCATTGTTCTGGAGAAAGCGATTGCGAGTGCGGCTAAGTTTCAACTATTCGAGTTTAATGACGGGTTCACAAGAAGCGCATTCGTGAACATGGTATCTCCTTTCTTGCGTGACGTTCAGGGCCGAAGAGGTATTCAGGCATTCAGAGTAATCTGTGACGAGACGAATAATACTCCTGAAGTAATTGACCGGAACGAATTTGTAGCAACAATCATGGTTACTCCGAATAAGAGCATTAATTCGATTACCTTGAACTTCGTTGCAACTCGTTCAGGTGTTAACTTTGAGGAGTTGACCACTAACGGTTAACTGGATTTAAGTAGACGGAAACAAAAAAGGTCAGTCTATTCTGGCCTTTTTTGTTTTGTCTTTTTGGATAGACGTGTTAAAATACATAGATGGATAAAAAAGAAGAATTCAAATCAAAATATATCAACAAGCTGGGAAGGCTTCGGGGAGAACGCTCTAAAGAAATAGAAGAGTTCTTCAAGGACGATGGCCGGGACTTATCAACTAAAGAGAAAGCGTACCTATTACTACATGATATGGACGAGCGGCCTTTGTGTTCATGCGGAGAACCAATAACCAGATTTTTGTCCATGTCAGAGGGATATAACAAACTATGTTCCGGCTGTGCAATCAAAGAAGGTCAGGAAAAAGCAAAGAAAACATGCATGGATAGGTACGGAGTCACCAATCCTATGCAGAACGACATCATCAAAGAAAGATTGAAGGTGTCTATTGTTGAAAAGTACGGTGTAGAACATTATAGCAAACACGAAGACTTTAAAACCAAAATCAAGGAGACCAAAGCAAATACGAACGAAGAAGAATGGAAGAGGATAAGAGAAAAGTATAAGAAAACCTGTATGGATAGATACGGGGTTGATTATTATTCAAAGACCAAGAAGTTTTCGGATGCAGTAAAGAGTACATGTCGAGAGAAATACGGAGTAGACCATTACCTACAATCTGAAGATAAACACGAAAAAACAAAGAAGACGAATCTAAAGAAATACGGGACTGAACACCATCTTCAGACTGAAGAGGTATTACTTAGACAGAAAGAGACTAATATCGAGAGATACGGGGTCGAGAATGTGTCTATGTCGCATGGTATTTCAGATAGAGCAAGAAACTCAAAAAAGGCTAATTCGTATCAAAGAAGAAAAAGAGCCTTGAAAGATACTCACGTCTTTCTGTTCGAGGAAAAAGAGTACGTGGATACTAAAGAGCGTTATTACAGATTCGAGTTTCGATGCGCGGAGTGCCAGACTGAGTATTCTGATTATTTTGAGGACGGGAATATCCCGACATGTCCTATTTGCTTTCCTCCTATTAAGAACCCGTATTCCCACCCAGAAAAGGAATTGATAGATTTCATTAATGCGCTCGGAATAGATTTGATAGAAAATGACAGGGGAGTTCTTGGAGGAAAGGAACTGGATATTTACATTCCCGATAAGAAAATAGCTATTGAGTTTAATGGTGTATATTGGCATAGCTCCAAATTCAAGGATTCTAGTTACCATCTTGAGAAAACTAAAGAATGTGAATCAAAGGGAATCAGGTTAGTTCATGTATTTGAGGACGAATGGAAGAACAAACGGGCATTGGTGGAATCCATGTTATCTTCCATTCTTGGCGAGACAAGCAATCGTATCTACGCCAGAAAATGTGAGTTGAGAAAACTACTGTATCGAGAAGTATCTGGTTTTCTGGAAATGAACCATTTGCAAGGAGCAATCAATACAAAAGTTAATTATGGGCTCTTTTATGAAGATAAACTTGTCTCGGTCATGACATTCGGAAAACCGAGATTTGATAAGAAATATGAATGGGAGATGATTCGGTTCGCCAACAAAATGAATTATAGCGTGGTCGGAGCCGGAGGTAAGATGTTAAAGAAATTCAGGGAAGAGTATGCGCCATCATCGATTATGAGTTATAGCAATAGGACAAGGGGTGATAGCGGATTTTACGAGAAAATCGGATTTGCTTTGATCAACAGGACGAAGCCTGGTTATTTTTACGTCAACAAAAATATGCAAAGAAAACATCGTCTGCAGATGAGTAAGAAGAATCAGGAAAAAACCATGAAACGATTTGATCTTGAATTGAGTGAAGAAGAGAACGCGATGTTAAACGGGTGGTATAAGGTATGGGATTGCGGACAGAATGTTTATGTAATGGATTAGATTTGGTATAGTTTTTTCCGTTCTTACTCTATTCATAAATAGATGTATACCAATCAATTCAAAATCTCCACGCCATGACCATGCTATCATTCAAATCTTTCTTCCTTATCGAACAAAACCTCCCTTCCCGTTCCAAATCAGAAGAGGCTTCCCGTGCAAAGTTATCCCCACTTCAATCCGGAACACATCGCGGTTATTCTGTTGAAGTTGGAGTTCATTCTCCTTCCCAGCAACTTGACCGAAACGGGCAGATGTCAAAAGGGAACTGGGACGACTTTAAAGGTAGAATGGCGGCTGCATTAAAGGACAAGGAACACGGACATTACATCATCCATTCCAAGAAGTATAATCAGGCTATCGTGGTTCAGCACATTCCTGAAGAGAAACGAATCAAAGTAGAGACTACTCTTCCGAAAGGCAAGTATTCGCCACGCGATTCAAAGACCCAGTATCATATGATCGAATCGGTGGAGGGAGAGTTTAATCTAAAGGACACAATCGTAATCGAATGAATTCATTCTTCATTTCAACAAGTGCCATTCTTATCTTCATGTGATTGAATACGTCAAGCGAATCGGGTAAATTATTTCTGATTATCCAGTCAAGGTCTTTCCCTTTTCGCATTTCCCAAATCATTAATGTTGCTTCTTCGGCGTATTCCCCTATCGGAAGAATGAAAAGGAACCGCAACATATCATATGGGTCCATTTTCCGGAGCAGTTCCTCCAGCTTATCGTGCGCCTCCTTTAAATAAGCATCTTGTTCTCGTTGCAGCCTTCTAAATTTGTTCTTTTTCATAAATAGTAATGTATACGAATTTTCGATAAGACTATAGGATTATAACAGATGACCACGTTTAATATCAACCAGTTTCGTTCTTCTATCGGTAACGGAGGAGCCAGACCAAACCAATTCATGGTAAGTCTGTCATTTCCTTCGTTTGTTCCTACTGCATCCCAGGCTACGCAACGGGCACCGTTTTTGATACACAATGCTACTTTACCAGGTCTAGATATGAGTCCCGCGACAGTGCTATACCGTGGGCGCGAATTCCATATGACTGGTGATTTAGTATTTCAGCCCATGACCATTGCTTTCTATAACGACGACTCCATGGTTTTACGTACTGCGTTTGAGCAGTGGGTCAATGGGCAAGAAAATCTCATTCAGAAATTCGGACAAACCAATCCTTCTGCCTATATGCGCGATGTAGATATCTATCAACTAGACCGTAACGGAAGAGTTCTGAAGGCATATAAACTATTCGATGCATTCCCGATTAACGTGGGCGAGGTAGTACTCGGATTCGACATGAACTCTCAGGTATCCAGCACTACCGTTACCCTACGTTATCAAACATACACTTTCTCACAATCTGGTGGAGGAGTAGGAATAAATCTTGGCACCAATATAGGCGGGTCAGCTCAGTTTTAATACCCAAACGTTCAAGTAAGCGTTTTCTTCTTCATTTAAATCAGGATTGAACTTTCCATATTTCTTTCCTGATTCTTCTTTAGTCATCCCGCCTCGTTTGTATAAATAGTCATGATACCTTATTATATCGCCATTAATTATTAATGACAACCACTATCGATTCAACCAATCCGTTATTTCCTGATAAGCGCTCAACCAGATTGAAGCGGAAACAAGTAGTTGTTCCGTCTGATTCTGATGCGCTGACTATTCCCGACACCGGTATATCAAATTCGTTCTTTGATTTCCAAACCGCGGCTGCGTCTGAGTTTGAACTGATTAACAAGTATCTTACTATATCAACATATCCTGACGTCAATCGTGCCATCGAAGAAATAGTATCAGAAAGCATCAGTACTATTTCATCAGAAGTCCCCGTGGAAATCGACTTAACCGATTTAGAATACTCTGATAAGTTCAAGAACTCAATCAAAGAAGAATTTAAGTATATTCTTAATTTGCTTGACTTTAAGGAACGTGCCCACGATATCTTCCGGATGTTCTATATTACCGGGAAGTGCGGTTATCAAATCATCATGGGAGAGAATAAAGACGGAATAGAAAAATTAGTCTTTATCGACCCGCGCAAGTTCCGTAAGGTTCGGATGGTCTATAAAGAAAAGAACAACGACGGAATCGAAATCATCAAGAAAACAGAAGACTTCTTTGTTTATAACAACATGGGAGTTGTTCCCACCAATTCAATGTATAACGTTTCTGCAGCATCTTCTTCCCGGGACATTCGTCTCCCCCAGGAGTTTGTTGCCTATGCAAGTTCAGGACTGCATGATATTGCCCGGGGCATGAACCTGTCTTTTCTTCATCCTGCTTTAAAGCCTGCTAATCAACTGGCGATGCTTAAGGATGCAATGGTCGTATCCAGAATAGTTCGTGCTCCCATGAGACGGATGTTCAAGATTGACGTTTCTGGACTGTCAAAGAATAAGGCAGACCAGTATATGCGTTCCGTGATTTCAAAGTACAAGAATAAAATCGTATATAACTCCACGGAAGGAACAGTAAAGGACCAACGACATTTCATGTCTATTCTGGAAGACTACTGGTTTCCTGTTGATTCAGAAGGAAAAGGTCATTCGGTAGAGAATCTGGAAGGAACACATAATGATGATTCCACCAACGATATCGAGAATATTCAGGACGAGCTTTATCGTGCATTACAGATTCCGGTATCCAGATTCAAAGAATCATCCGTGGTCTTTGGAAGACAGATGGAAGTATCCCGCGATGAGCTTACCTTTGCCAAGTTCATCAACCGTCTGCGCAGAAAGTTCAATTCCCTGTTTGATGACTTATTACGTACCCAGCTTGTTTCCAAGAACATTATCAATCTGGAAGACTGGGAAGAACTCAAGGAAAATATAAATTATGAGTATAAGCAGGACCAGTATTTCCTGGAAGTAAAAGAAGCCGAGATTTTACGTAACCGATTTGATCTCCTGAATAATATATATCCGTACATGGGCGTATTCTATTCCAAGGAATATGTATTTGATAAGATTCTGAAATTGAATAAAGAAGAAGTTGAAGAAATGCGGAAACAGATGGAGCAAGACCATTCTGAGGAGATGGAGAAACAGTTACATGACCAGATGTTCATGAATCAGGCGAATCAGATGAATCCTGAAGAACAAGATGGCCAAGGAGGAGATCCAGACTGTTCGTCTATATCTCCACAGGCAGCAGGCGCATGGTCGCCCCCGCCGCCCCAGGAACGAGTAAAGGCAACACAGGCACAGGCTTTAGCTATGTCAATTAAGCCTCCTACAAGGAAGAAAACAAGTAATTTTACCGAAGACGACGATTAAAAAGGAAGAACAATCATGGTACGAGATTTTTTAGACGCAATTAGAGCTGGCGATGCATCCGAAGCAAAAACATGGTTTCAGACTATGTTCTATAAACAGTTAGCTGACAAGATGGATGAGAAGAAAGACGAAGTTCGCAAAGCCATTGGCAAGAGTTTAGGCGGAACTAATAATATTCTGACGCAGGACGACTAAAGTGAGAAACGATTATCCTATGCATACCGGGGAAGATTTCCGGACCGGTTCAGAATTCCAGCACGGAAGATACACGATATCATTACGTCCTGCATCAAAGGGCGATATCGAGAACGAGGGCAAGGCTGATATCCTGAAAGGTTTACACCCCGAGAAACAAAGACTGGTGCAGCAAGAAGCCGGGTTAAAGACCAGTATCGGACAAACCACCCGTGCACAGGTTCATGACCATTCTAACGGACAAGTATCCTATCACCATATTTTTCAAACAAAGGATAAGGGACCTTTAACCTCTGTTGCTTCCTTAATCGATAATGACATTCATGATAAGCACAGAGAAGTTCTGAAGGCCGCTTTATCACAATCCCCGGATAAAGATTAATACCAGGAAGGATACTACCATGCAACTACTACTTGAATTAAACCAAAACGACGTAGAGATTTTAACAGAAAGCGTTGATGGAAAGAAGAACTATTTCATTGAAGGTAGATTTCTTTCTGGGGACCGGAAGAACAGAAACGGAAGGGTATACCCTAAATCGGTTCTGGAAGGTGCAGTCGATAAGTACCGGGATGAATATATCAAACAGAACCGGTCTGTCGGGGAACTGAATCATTCTCCAGGCTTCACGGTTAATCTGGATAAAGTATCTCATATCATCGAAAGCCTGTCGTTTCATGGTTCAGACGTATACGGCAAGGCCAGAGTAATCGATACTCCAAACGGAAAGATATTGAAGACTCTGATTGATGAGAATTACAAACCCGGGGTATCCAGTCGGGGAATGGGAAAGGTAAACAAGAACCGGGGTAATATCGTTGAGGAATTCTTGATGTCAACGGTAGATGTAGTATCAGACCCTTCGGGATTTGACTGCTATGTGAAAGGGCTGTCAGAAAGCGTTGACTGGAGATTTGTCGATGGGGAATGGGTTCCGGTAGACTTGGAAGAAAGCTTTGATCAGATAGCCAAGAAAGAAAAGAACCTGATTATTTTGGAAAGATTCGAACGATTACTTTCTAATATCAAATAATATATTCATGATTAATTTTTTAGAACTAACAGAAATCCTCAATAAAGCTCAAAAGGCTAAAGTCAATAGATGGAAGAAAGGGGATAATTCTTTTTCTGACCATCTATTTGACCATCCTACTCATACGGAAAAAACTATTTCTTTAGAACATCCAGAATCAGAAGGACATTCTGAAGATATTAAAAATCATCTTGCTCCCCACGGTATTAAGATTAAAGACTATAAATCTGGTATCGGAGAAGATAAACACGGTCGAGAAATTAAACTAGGAAAAGCCCTAGAGAAAACCAAAGCTCCAGATGAACTGAAGAATAAATTTGCTAATGATCCTGCAAGAAGCAATAAAGGAATCGGGAGCAATGACTTAAGAGTAACTATATCAAGACATCCTCACCACGTAGCAGGGATGACATCAGGAGGCCACTGCTGGGAAAATGAATCGTGTATGAACTTTGAAACAGGAAGTAACAAGGATTATTTAAAACAAGATGTTAAACACGGTACCCATGTTGCCTATCTTCATCACAAAGACGATAAGGATTTAGAACATCCTCTTGCTAGAATAGCTTTGAAGAAGTTTGCCGACGACGAAACAGGACATTCTGTTCTTAGACCAGAGAATAGGACGTATGGTCCGCCATCTGACGCATTTACTCATACAGTTCATAAATTCATCAACGATAAAATGCCGCCAAATGATTCTGGGATTTATCACAAAAATCCTAATGTATACAACGATGCATCCAAAACTACCATTATAGGTAATGGTAAAAAGCATTAGATCGTCTTCTAGCGGATCATAAACAAAAAATATCACCTGATATTTTAAATCATCCGGCGTTTGATAAACATGTAGCAGAAGAACATATTCATAGATTCCCAAGATATCTTGCGAATTCTTCAGTATTTTCGGACGAAGATGTAAATAGAATACTGGACAAACACAAGGAAAATAAAGATTTGCATTTACATGCAGCTTACAACAGAAACATCAAACGTGGAACAATGGATAAAATTATGAATTCGCATCCAGATGCAATAGATAACCTTAATCATAAAAATCCGAATATCACCAAAGATGTAATAAGTAAAATTATTCAGAATTCACATTCTGTTTTTGGGGGGTCGAAATTTGCGAATCATCAAAATTTTCATCCATCTCATTTTGATGAAATATCAGAGAAACACGGCAAAGATGGACGAAGAAAGTTATTAGAACCAGATATAGATTTACCAAAAGAACATTTCGATAAATTTGTCAAGAAAGACGCTGATTCACTTAATATCTATGATAAAAAAGATTTAGGTCATATTGATAAAATCATGGATCATGAACATTTTGATAAAGATAATGCTAAACATCTATTAGATAATGTAATTGGTGTGGCGTCGAATCCACGAATCCATAATAGCCTTTTATCAAGAAGCACCGGAGTTTTTCATAAATCCGGAAACCCTCTGGAACAACTTCGCGCATCATTTAAATCTAAAAATCAATAGAAATTATTCATTTTATAAATAGTAATAGAAAGATATACTTAGGAGATTTACATGGGTTTACAATCAAAAATTCAAGAACTTCTGGAAGAAAAAACGGTTCCCGTTTCCAATTCCGGAGATTCCGACTTTCCTAAACAAGGAAATTCAAAAGAAAAAATCGAAAAACTGGAAACTGGAGAATATAACCAGAAACCTTCCGTCTTGACCAAGAAAGATACTTCTATTCAGGCCACACAAAAAGCTGAAGCAGATGACTTTCCTAAACAAGGCGATTCCAAGAAAGAAGTTAAACAGGCCAAAGAAGGCGATGAAGACGCAGGAATCATCGCACAATCAGCCCTTGAGAAAGATAACTCTATTCAACCTTCCCAGAAAGCCGAATCAGATGACTTTCCTAAACAAGGTGACTCAAAATCTTCAGTTCCTTATCAAGTGAAGAAATTTACGAAAGAAGAACTGGATACCGACATTAAAGCAATCTTCGGAGAATCAGTAGAAGAAGAAATCAAAGATAAAGCCTCGAACATCTTTGAAGCTGCAGTCATTGCTAGAGTTAATCTTGCCGCTGATGAAATCGTCGAATCTTTGGAAGAACAATATACCGGCAAACTGGAAGAAGAACTCTCGGTTATTGAAGAGAAGATTAACAAGTACATGTCTTATCTGGCTGATGAATTCATGACGAAAAACGCTGTTGCAATCGAAACAGGTTTACGTGAAAACATTATCTCAGATTTCATTACCGGACTCCATGACCTGTTTGAGCAGCACTACATCGAAGTTCCTGAAGGTAAGCAAAACGTTATCGACCAACTGGTTGAAGAAAACGCCAAGCTGAAATCAGAAATGAATAATATCCTGAACGAAAACATTGAACTCAAAGCAGGAAATCACGAATCAAATCAGAAAGAAATTATCGAAGACGTCTGCGAAGGAATGACGGCTTTGGATAAAGAAAAATTCGCGAAGTTAATTAATGGCATAGATTTTGTGACAGAAGAGAAGTATCGCGAAAAACTGAACGTCATCAAAGAATCTCATTTCAAACCGGCTTCTGGCACTACTCAGAAACCGTCAATTGAACTGGATTACGGAAATGGTGTTCATTACATTAATGAGAATATTAATGAATATGCCAAAATAATTTCCAAAAGCTTTGGAAAGAAATAACTTTAAAATATAAGGAGATTCACAGATGTACCAAGCAGAAAATCTTTTAGAAAAATGGGATGGTATCCTGAACCTGGATGGAATGCCTGACCTGCAGGATGCTACACGTAAATATACGACCGCTATGGTTCTGGAAAACCAAATGAAAGAAATGGGCTCAGACCGCGCAATTCTGGCTGAAGCAGCTCCAATCAATAACTCCATGGCAACTGGCGGTATTGACCGTTACGAACCGATTATGTTGGGCATGGTTCGTCGTTCATTACCTAACCTGATGCCTTTCGATGTATGTGGTGTCCAACCTATGCGCGGACCCTCCGACATTATCTTTTGTCTGCGTAGCCTGTACGGCGGCGAACGTGCCAATGCAATGACTCGTAAAGAAGCCCTGTTCAACGAAGCAGACACTTCTTTCAGCTCAAGCAAATTCGATGGCTCTTTCAACCAAACTCCCTTGAACGGTGCGCATGCTGGTTCCAATCCTGTAGATGGTGCTTATACTACTGGCCACGGTATGACTACAGCGGAAGGCGAGGCGCTGGGTGATGCTATCAGTAACCAATGGGGCCAAATGTCTTTCACTATCGACAAGATGTCTGTTGAGGCAAAAACCCGCGCACTGAAAGCAGAATATACTTTAGAACTGGCTCAAGACCTTAAGAGCGTTCATGGTCTGGAAGCTGATGATTTGCTGGCCACGATTCTTAGTCAGGAAATCACGTTTGAGATTAACCGCGAAATCGTAAGAACTATTTATAATGTCGCTAAATGGGGCTCTGCTGCTACAGCTAATCCCGGAACTTTCAACCTCGACGTAGATGCAAACGGTCGTTGGAGCGTAGAACGTTTCAAAGGAATGGCCTTCAATATTCAACGTGATGCTAACCACATTGCTCAAGAAACCCGTCGTGGTCGCGGTAACGTCATGATTTGTTCTTCTGACGTAGCAAGCGCATTGACCATGACCGGCGTTCTGGACCCAAAACCTGCTCTGAACGTTGATGATACAGCAAGCACCTATGCTGGCAATATCGGTTCAATCAAAGTTTACATTGATCCATATTCAGCTAATATCGGCGCAAATAGTCAGTTCTACGTAGTTGGTTATAAAGGCCAAAGCTCATGGGATAGCGGATTGTACTACTGCCCGTACACCATGATGCATCTCGTACGTGCTATTTCGCCAGATACCTTGCAGCCTAAAATGGGATTTAAAACCCGTTACGGACTGAGCCAAAACCCGTTTGTAGTTGGTAGCACCGGACGTGCTGACGGCGATAATCTGACCAACAATAGGAACTTCTATTATCGTAAAACTCGCGTTCTTAACCTGATGTAATTCTTTCTCCTGAATAATAATAATAATTACATTGTAACATACCTGGGGGACTTCGGTCCCCCCTTTTTTATTCTATCTTTTCAACTCCCAAGTAACGGTTCCTGATTTATATATTCTATCATATCCGTTCTCAAATGCAATCTGCCATTCTGTTTTAGTTACGTCGATGTCTCCAAATCTTCTTTTCATAGCCTTTTTAGTGAATGCTTGGCGATTGAACATTTGGCGATAATCAGTGAACCACAAATCCGGAGTGTTATATCTGATTAACTTAAATCCATTCTTCTCATAAACTCCTCCCCAGCTTATATCATTTGAGCTATAGGTTCTTATTACATCTCCAGGCACTCTTTTTAGAAGTTTTGAGAAACCTCCTGGCACTGACGTCCTGAGCTTGGAACAATACCTAGTCATGATGGTCATGTCTTTCTGCACCACATAACCGATACATGATACCATTTCGCCGTTCAAATATAAACCAAATGCTTTGGTATTTGGAGGACACTTGCCCTGGATATGATTCGCATCAAAAAACTCCATGAATTCGTGAAAAGATGGGATCATTACTTCACACTTTCTGGCATAAACTCTTTTATCTATTTTGTTCGTAGCATTCAGAATCATACTTTCTATGATATCTATCCTATCTTCGATATCAGGTTCCCATAACTGAAATAACTTGATTTCCTTTTCTCTACACGCTAAGTATTTTTCCTGATGATACCGTTTTTCCTTTTTGCCTCCGATTATCGAATGCCAATATAGCCCGTTTGTCTCTATGGCAATCTGATGATCTGGTAGGTAGAAATCGAGTTCCATTTTTCCAGAGAATATCTTTTTATCGTTCTTGATTAAATTTATTCCATGGGTGACGAGAATATTCTCGATTTTTTCTTCTATGAACGTGGTTCTGTGTCTACGAAAAACGTTGTTTCTTCGCAACACCGGATATATTGAATGAACAGAACACTTTAGTCGTTTAGATATCCCCATCGCACTGTTGCCGACTAAATATTCTTCGACTATGATTTCGTCCGGTAATCTACTTACATGGAACCAATCTACACCATATCTACTTCTATTAGTTTCTATTGTTTTATACTGGATGCTCTTTAATCTGGATTTGTATTCTGCCGACTGGGTGTAATGGCGGACCCCGTGTTTTGACATGATGGTATCCTCGGCCTTCGTCCTCAATTCTTGAGACTGTGAGGTATATTCAACATCATATTTTTTCTTCATAGTCTGTCTTGACTTTAACTTGAACTCTTCTACCTGAAAAACATTCTCTTTTCCATACCGTCGCAAATTAGTCTGTTTACACCTCTCATAGTGTACTTGCTTGAAATTCGGTCCGTATCTTTCCTTCATAGTATCTACTCGCCTTCCTTCACATTCCTTGGCGGCACACGACATACATAGCCGTTGACTATATCCTTTGTTGATTCCCAGGAATTCTTTTCTGGACCCACATCCTCCGGCGCAATACTCTATTCCGTTTCCGGTAAGTTCAAAGTATAGCATTTCCGAAAACGAATCAGTTTTGTCTCCGTGTCTGTACTTTAATTTTGCACGCATATCGGCGTACTTCTCCATGGTCGGGAATCCGCGAACCATGTCTCCCGTGACTGATAAACAGTCTTTTATATCATATACTTGGTCAACTGGAGCAAATCTTACTTTGCGTGGGTTCTTGCTTATCTTTTCCCGAACCGAATCGGCCTGCGCAGCATTCTCAACTCCGTATATTTCCTTGTTGGTTTGTCTACGTTTAGTTACGATGCAGTCTTTGTCATTGCATATATCGTTATGGCCTTTCTTGTACGAATAGAAGGTAGCATGATTGACTTTACATATCCTACACAGAGGCCGCTCCAAGTCATTCATGAACAAATAGAACGCTTCCGGATAAGGGACGTCCTCTCCGTATAGATCACGTAGAAATTTCAGTCCCCTCTTTACCTCGTCGTTTCCTTTCTTTCCGGATAAAGTTGATGGATTTGGCGTACCGTCTTTCCTTAGAAAAAGGGTTTTGATGAAATTCTTATCCAAATACTTTGTGTCCTATCTTATCTTTTAATCCAACGCCCCGTTTTATCCAGAATCATTGGCTCAAGAATTGGTTGAGAATCAATGATCACCCCTGTTCCGATTACCGGCCTGAGCATGTTAACATTATTGTAGGCAAAAGCATATGAGTCGTCGTGTATCAGGCATCCATTCTGAATGGACCAATACAACCCATTGGGATTGCCGAAATATTCAATCCTGAACGTGTTGTGGTAATGGAATTGTGCTACATTCATCCCCATGGTCTGAGCAAATCTTAACCCATTATTATTTTTTCCATGATGGAGGTAGCATTTTTCTCCATTTGGTAAAGTAATAGTTAAGTCATATACCCATTTCCATCCACTTCCTACCTCAAGCACATCATTATAAGATTTAATATAATGTTTTGGGATTCCATGCGTTTTAGCTTTTCGATATACCAGACTTCCATGATTTGACTCAAGAAGAGTCATTTCCGGGAACATGTCATGCAGTTCTTTGATAGCCCTCTTCGCCTCGATTAATTCATGACCAGCAGAATAGCCATCAGGATCGTGTTCATGATAGGATAATGCATGTGAATCACAATTTCCAGAAATAGAAACAGTTCCTGATTGTCTTGTCATTATCATTCCACTAGGGACAGTAACGCAATACACTGGAGCATTGTGTTCAATGATTTCCGGCTTCGCTGATTTTAATGAAGAATTTTCCGTTTTGTTTCTTATGTCGATGTATTTATCTTTTTCTTGACTACTAAGATAGCCACCAAGAACAGCAAGACTAGACACGAATGATAAATTTTCTTTTACATACGATGAATATCTTATACCACCAGCAATAGGTGTACCATCCCAATGAACAAGCTCATCACAAAATACTTTCGCCTGTTCAAAAGAAAAATCAGTTAATTTAAATCTTTCAGAGAATATCTTTGTGAAATACTCCGGAACATCTACTTTATTGATATAAAACTGGACATCTCCACGTTCTATTTCGTGCATATGATATTGAACATTGCATTCGGTTAAGAGATTATGAAGCCTTTCTACTTTTCTTTTCTTAGTGAATGCGAATCTCGCCGCGCCTTTAGTGAAAGTACCATCTGCCTGAAATGCCACCATTAATCTGATTTCGTCGTCCGTTAAGGAAATTCTTTTATCCGCAATCAATCCTTTTAGGCGTCTTGGAATATACCAATTCGTGGTGCCCGCGAAGTCCCATGCTTCTCGTCTATGAAGTTTCTTGGTTCTTGGATTTTGTATGACGACGTTGTGTTTTGGAGTAGTTCTACTTACTAAAGATTTGGTTTTATATTGTAAAATTTCCGGAACACTTTCCTTAAATACGATTCTTTCTGGAATAACCATTTCTCCGATTAAATCATCGTTTACTTGTAATACCTTATTAACAATTCCGTTATTCCAGTTTTCAGCGTAATCGTCTATTCTTTGCCATCCTATGTCCGTTAATATTTCGACATCTCCGGGAAAGCACTCATCACCGCCATTAATAATTCTTGTCGGATTATATTTATCCTTTAAATAGGAAAGAAAAGAAAGTGCGTCAGGATGATGAAACGGACAATGTAAATCGCTAATCAGCAGTATCCTCGAATTATCATATTCCTTGTCAGAATCTTTCTTTCTGACGGTAGTGATTGACTCTTGATTTGGTTTATTATTGGAAAAAACCTTTCTTAAATAATCTGAAACGGTAGTCCTTGCAATTCCGAGTTCTTTACTTATAGAGCGCCATGATATACCTTCTTTTGCCAATTCGATTGCGTTCTCATGCCAATCTCGGGGGTAAATTTGTTTACTCATATATATAGTTATTAAATGGTTAGTTAGGGTTTATTTGGTAATATGATCATTGAAATCAATTTGATTAGTGCTACAGAATTGACATCATCCCCGCACTAAACGACAGGACTTATTGGTTGTCATATCTCGTCCTCGCGTACTGGTTGTGTTCGGGCAGTCCATAGGACGATGCCCCAGACGAACACGCCCATGAATAATGCACCCGCGACGAAACCTGCAAGGAGCGGCGCATTTTCATTCGATGCGCCAGCCCGCCCGCCGCACAGCGTGAGCAGGGTGGCCACGCCTTTGCCGGGGTGTGTGCGCAGGCGGTCACGATACCGAATCTTCCGTGCAGGCTTATTGGCTGTCATTGCCTACCTCCCGAGCTTTGAGCCAACGTTGGCTACTGATCAGCATTTTACTCTCCTTGTATGTGATTATCGTCCATATAACCACAATTTCTTGGCGAAAAATTGCGGCTTCTCGCCTTCCGGCGCGCGATTGCCATTTTCAAAAACGGAGACAGGATAGCCAAGTGCTGCCGCTTTCATGGCAATTGCTGGATGGACACAACATACTGCGTCGCATCCCATTTCTTTGACAACATCCAAATCATCGGAAAATGCATCGACGTCCCCCACATGAACCAGTTCGTATCCAGATTCGTTTGCCAACTCAAACTGCGTGGCGGTGGGGTGATGTCTACTGATAAAGGCCAATCTTTTCATCTTAATCCTCCTCATACTCATACTCATACTCGTTAATTGTCGCTCTTTTCATGATACGATCGTACGCATAACGTTTTTGAGCTTGTGGCCACTGTGGGTTTACCCCACATTTTTCACACTGCTCGTTTACATCCGTGTACTTACCGCAGAAACAACTACATTTCTGAATCATGGATCTCCAAATCTTTTGACTCATTGGTGTGTCTCCTTGTTTGTTTATTTGATGTAAACATTTTAACAGCACATTTCGGCGCTGTCAAGTGTTTTAAAAAATTGGTATACCCGTTTCGACATCATACCAATCAGAATCGAGATACCACATAATGAGGAAGTCATCGATTGATTTTTCAATCAATGCAACCCTGTCATCATCCCGCTTGGTAGCAACTATTATTTCAGGAACCACCCCATCTGCTTTGGCTGCTGCAAGTGCGTGATGACCATCAATAATTGCCTGCATCACAATACCGTCGATTTCGAACTCAGGCGAGACGGTCACGACGTAGTCTTTCCACACACGCTTGGCTTGTACTGTATCATCGTCCAGCCAACGTTGGCTACTTATTAACATTTTATTTCTCCTTGTTTACTTTACGTCAAGCCGTTCTAAGGATATGTTTTGTGCTGTAATACTTTGGTTTACCGTTCTCGTCTTTCTCAAGAAAAATCTTCTCGATTTCCTTAATGTAGATTTTACTCAACTGATCCAACTCGTTGATGTAAGTCTCCAAAATAGTTCGTTGGATTAGATCCAGGTTTCCCTTATAGATATATTTTCCTCCGTCATTATACGTCAAGAAAAATTTACTCGATTCATATCTTTCTCGAACTTTAACAAGTGGCCCATCATCATGCCACTTACATCTACCGTCGTCAAGAAGAGAAAACCAAATTTTAGAGTAATTGGTATATAATAGAACTTTGCTCGCAAAATCCAAGGAAGTGAGTGCTTCATAAGCGGCCAGTTCTACACCAACTCCACAAAGAAATTTCTGGATTTTCTTTGGTCCAAGGCTATATCCCAAGGAAAAAATGATTCGGGGGTGGCCGTTTATTCTACAATAACTTAGCCCGAGTTTTTTCATGCGTTCCCCGAAAGCTCTTCTAATTACAATATCCATTGACATTCTTCTTTTTGTATAGCCAGTAATCTAATAATTTGTTGCTCAGCTACTATCTTGGCATGATACTTAGTTGAATAGATAATCTCTGGCTCTACCCAAATACATTGAGTAGTTGTCTGAGCAGTCATAAATACTCCTGCTATCCATCCACTATCTTTAGGTGAATATGCAGCATATGACTCATACCAATAATTTTCATTATCCATATTTGTGCTACTTGTAGTGTTTATCATTTTATTATTCCCCATCCGGTTAGGACATTAAGAGCCGCTGCCGACACGCATAGATAAATCAAGCCTCGTAATGCAAGTAACAGCAATCCTTTGGCGTTTTCGATATGTCGTTTACGGTTTACAACAGCGCCGTATGATCCTTTCACAGACCAGATAATAAATCGTGCAAGTTCAAATAACATTTTATCTCCACGCCCTATTAATTAAATATTGGTTTATTTACCAGTAATGAAATATCTAAGTTCTTCCCATATAGAAGGATAGTAAATCAATAATTCACTAGTGTCATAATAGGAATGTTTGTTGTTGGTGCTAACACACAGCATTGAACGTGCATTGACTCCTACTACCGTTCCAATATGTCCGGTACTTTTCACAAGCACATATGTCCCTTTTGTTACATGTGCATCTGAAGTGAACTCTTTAGATTTAACCTCTGGTTCTTCATAGTCCATTAAGTGAACAGACCATATAGCATCTTCAGTATGGAAGTATCTACCATTAACTGATCCATCCGAATTAAGATCTACTCTAACGGTTCCTAAGTCACCAGTCTGTAGAGTCTTCCCATTAGATAAGCTGTATTTGGTAATTCCTGTGTATTTGTATACTGTATCGTCATCGAAATGTTTCTTGAATCGTTCCAGCACTAACTTTCTCATTTGGTTCCTCCGTGTGATAATAAATAGGAACTCCGTTCTCGTCCTTACTTTCAAACAACTCCTTAACCATCATTATACCACATTCCTTCAGTTTGACAAGCTCTTTTACGTACATCTTATACACCATTCGGTCTATGATATCATCAATCCTTTCCCGATATGGTTTATCGGTTAAACTATTACCTTCGGGCTCAAATTCAAGAGCAATTTGTTTCCATTCTATCGTTCCGTCTGGAGAAATAGTGACCGGGGTCAGAGAAAATATCAGATAGGATTCGTATAAAAAAGACTTTCTACACGATGACATTATAAACGGATATTCTTCTACTAGATCGTTCTTCTTGATAAAAGAAGGTGCTCCGCAAATATCAAGATAGGCTCGCAGATTATGTCGTCGAAAATCATTCCCCGTCTTAATTCCACGTCTGTTCAGCTCAGAATAAAACTTATTCTTTACGGTCAGCAGTGTCATATTTATCATAGTATCTGAATCCTTTTAACTCAATTTCTTTGGTGATGTCGTCGAAGTCTGTCATTGCCTTTTCTTGAAGTTCTGGAGAACTAAGAAATGCCGATAATTTAGTTCTCGAGAGTACTCCATCCTCTTCTTGGCAAAGATTAAACGTAATTTCCTGGCTTATTCTATGACGTAATTTCTTGAGGAAGAATTTTCTGTTCGGGGAATTATTCTTTCCTACGTAAATACATGCGTAATCTTTCCACTCAAGAGGTTCTATAATCGATGATAAAATTTTTGAGTTTTTATAAGCATCGAGCTTTCGTGCGGTATGCAAGGTGATTAACAACGTCATTTTTAATTCCCGATATCAGAACTCATCCTGAATGATTGGAACGTAGGAAATCTCGGTTTATTCTTGATTCCTTTCGGAAAGAACTTGTATTTGATGGTCTTTCCAATCATTTCAGTTTGGTTATACCAATAGTAAATCCTTTCTTGTTCGGTCAGTCTTCCCGGAGATACGTTGATTTCCTTTCCGGTCTTTGTGTCGATACAGACTATCGTTCCGACTTGTCCGTTTGGAATCATGTTCTCCTTATGGGAAGAACGAGAAGTCAGTCCCAGTTCGTTTTCGGTTGCTTCGTTATTATTGAGCTTTCCTTCCTTTACGTAAACTACCACGGCTTCTTCTTCCATGAAACGTTTTATCCTTAATAGTCCTCCTTCCCGAACAGTAGAACGGCCTCGTTTGTGCGGCTTGTTCGGGTCCCGGATAATGGTTCCTTCAAATCCGATATCAAGACACTTAGAATCGAATTCTAGTAGTTCTGGTAAGGAATTAACAACATCAGCTTCTATTATATCAATGTTCGGAAAGTCACCTATCAAGGACAGAACTTTCTTGCGTGCTAATTCATATCGTTCAGAATAAGGTAGCCCTTCAGTTTCCGGAGTAATGTAATCGAATATCCACCAGGTTACCCTTGGTTCTCCTTCTATGCTGTTCAAGGCCGAAGTAGTTGCCCGGCATGCATCCTGGGAGGTTACTTTTCCGGTTACGCAGATTTCTCCATCCAATCCGTCCAGTTCAGGACCCGAGAACAAAGACGCGACGTATTTATTTGCATGCTTCTTTAATGAACGCCCGACAAGAACTCCATTCTGATTAAGAGAACGAACTCCGTCAATCTTTGGTTGAACGATTAAGGGAAACTTCAATTTTGATTCGTCGTAGTCTGATGCCAGCATTGGTTTGATGATACTCATTTTTTTAATCTCCGTAAATTTTGGCGGATGCATCCAGCACCAGGACGACTACTATGGCAAAAACAGCAGTGATAATCAAATCGATTAAGAAAGTTTTTATCTTACTCATAACTTCACCGTTCATAAAAATCTATGTTTTTCAATAAAACCTAGGCTTATTTACGCAGTCAACATTCACGCCGTCCTGCTTAAAATGGGCCAGTAAAGCGTTATATGTGAAACGGCGCACACCTACAGACTGAAACAAGAATTGCTCCTGTTCTAGTGTTGGGCGCAACTCAATCTTATGAACCAGCAACATCTTTCTTCCTCAACAAATGTTCAATCGGCAGCATCCAGTGAGTCAAGTATTATTTTGTTGGGGTTGTTGCCGTTTAAAAAACATCGATCATCTTTCTTCCTCAACAAATGTTCAATCGGCAGCAGGTGTGGTTCGGTGTAGCATTCTGTGACATGATAATATCCGACCAGTAAGTAATCGGCCATGTTCTTAAGGATTCTTGCCGCTTCTTCCAGTTCCATACATTCATCTCTGTATCCATGAAACGTGTAGTGTTCTATTGTCGCGGTATCTTCATCATATAGAATCCGGTATACTTTACGACATTCCCTATCATTCCATTGTAGAATTAAGAAGTCTCGATTATCCCGGACCTCGATTGTTGCTGACACGATTAGTTTTGCTGGTATAGGTTTCATTTTATTTTTCTCTTCTTTATTTCTTTCTTCAACTCAAGAAACAATATCTTTCCTAATTCTTGAACATATCCGAACAATATTTTATTCTTTATGACTCGAATCGGGTCTTCGTCCGTTATATATGATACAGCAGGTTGTGTCAAGAAACCTTTAGTGATTTCATAATATAACAACCGTCTATACGACCCCCCAAAGGAATGATCGTATAGAAGGAGGAATTTATCATGGAGCCGGTAGTGTTCTACTATATTGGGGATCATATCGGCGTACAAACTGATAATCGTATCTTTCTCGGGATCGGGTAACCCGGAAACAACGGTAAACCCAATTTCTCGTAGATGATTTATGAAATCAGATTCCTGTCTCATTATTTTACCTGCTCAACAGTATTCGTCATCTTAACATCCTGTTAATATTCCTCCGCATATCATTGTTTCCAGTTTGGTATCGACAACCATCACATCAATCCTGAATCAGCACAGTCAGAACAGTTCCTGTACTCTTAGCATATCCGGCGATGTATCCGTTTACATAGGCTTCATCAAAGTGACGAAGGATTCCATCTTTTCCTTTCCAGTTTCTATGAATCGGATTTTTCATTGATGATGCATTGAGTCCGTCGTTATAGCCCCAGTTGTATTTGGTTCCGTCGGGTTGCTTGGGCATGCGTTCTTTGGTTCTTCTCATTTTGATTTCCTTTCTGTTTGTCATCACGATAAGAAGCATTCTACCCCTTTCTGGTCTTCCAGTCAAGTCTTTTTTCACGAATATGCGGAAGTTCATCTTTTATCGCGGATATCCATCTTTCCCTACAGGTTCTTAACTTGATAATATAGATTGGATTCAGGGCACCGAACCAGTCATCGACAAGCAATCCTGACTTTTCAGAGTACATACAGACCAAGCTGATATTATGTCTCTTTCCGAATAACTCATATACAAACTGGGATATTTCCTGAAATACCGGGGAGGATGAATTAACCATGTCCGACATGTACACACCAGACATGTTTCGATTATCCTGATAGTAATCGATAATCATATTGGTGACATACTGCAGGTAGTTATATTCTTGTTCCGGGGTCGTCATAATACCATTCCTGAATTAACAATCACGTCTATCCATTTCTTCCGGTTCGTCTTCAGCTTGATGAAATCCACCGGGTTTATATTATCGAACCAGTCATCGACCAGGAATCCCCCGTAATCAAGAACTTTATCTCTGTCCATTGAAAATAGATTAACCATTCCCAAATCTCCTCGTGACCCTATGACTCTGTCGATAAACTGAACCATTTCCTGAATATTCGAGTCTTTGCTTGATGATACGTCGAATAGATATATAATCCTTGTTCGATTTGCGCAGTAGTCGGCATGTTTACCAAGCAACGAAAATATCATGAATTCCTTATAAGTCTTTTCCTGCTCAACAGTATTCGCCATCGTGAACTCCTGTTAATATTCCTCCGCATATCATGGTTTCCAGTTTGGTATCGACAATCGCATAGGCCGAATCCTTTCTTCCCGAATCTTCTACAGATAATATACGCACTCCAAGTATGTTAATCGGTCGGGTTCCTGAAGTCAAGTTAATTCTGCACGGAGTAACCCCGATTCGTTTTAACCGGAACAAGGCATAGTCATTCAGGACCAGTTTGTATTCCTTTCCATATCCGGCTTCTTTCAGGGAAGAAGATATACCTATCGTATGCAACATGAACTGGATTTCTCGAAGGAACTGATAATCCAAACAGCTTATCTTAAGCATACTTGAAGTATTGTACGAGAACAATGAACCGCGTGCATCAATGATTCCTGATAGCCATTTCACCCGGGTGTCAATATCATAGACCACTCCTGGCACCGACCATCCTGAATTGTAATAGTGCTTTCCCCCGTTATACCCGTTGATATAGGCTTTGTGCATCTTCTTTTCCCCTTGAATGACAGGGTAGGATACTTCCATCAGTTTGTCGCCTATCCGGAGTTCCTTGGTTGTTTTAGTCTTGATTACCGTGGAACGTTCATCAACCACGTACCAGACTTGGTCTTCCGTAAAGTCCTGTTCAAATCCGTTATCGGTCTTTACCTTTAGTAACTTTACAGGCCCGGAAGATTTCTCGACATTTACCGGAACAAAATCACTTCCGTTCCAGACGTTATCGGATTCAGATAGGGATTGAATCTCCTTGTATCCGTTAGAAGTCAGGATAGGTGATTCGGGAGCGGTTCCTTTGATTTGGATATTCATATATGTAAAATAGAAAACCCGAAGTCGCTTTGAATTCGGGATGGGTAAGAAAGATAAATTAAGTTATTTGTGCAGCTTCTTCTGTTCGTGATACCAGGCTTGCCAGCCCTTTAACAGATAATAGTTCTTGGTACAGACTGAATTGTTATCAATGATTACTGGTAACATATCAGACAGTAACGTATCTTGTTCTGTTATCATACTTGGAGTTTCGGGTTCTTCAAGCATTTTTTCCGGAACACGTGGGAATTCTTTAGTTACCGGAACAGTCTTACATGCTGTTAAGGTAGTTAATGATAAGGTAGTTAATGATAAGATGATTAAAAATGACTTGACCATAGATATAATGAATGTTAAATTGTCTCATATCTATTTATGAAAGGACACGCGCGATGAAACCGGAAGAATTGATTGAATACGGGTTTAGTAAGTTTGGACTAGATAAAACCTGTAACGTCCGAGGAAGAAAAAAATTACTCCTTTTGGCTCAGAAGATTGAATATGTTAATGATGATTTGAATGAACTGTTGACCAATCATTTAGATTTTCGATTTGACGTCTGGATAAAGGCTCACTCGATTATATTCAAGAAGATTGACACGATTGATTTGTCTGAGTACGAATATCAGTTCACGGGACCGTTCTTTGCGTTTCACCCGGGTGAAGATTGTATAGCGATGATAAAACGAAATCTTCTGAAAGAAGAGCTTGAGAAGATGATTAAGTACATGGAAAAGTACTTCAATAAAGGAATAGAAAGATAACAAGGAACAGACAAGTTAATCACGTACGGATTCACAAAAATTGATGATTTGAAGTACTCATTACTAAAACATAGAAATATTCAGACCGCCATGAATATAATGAATGTTAAATTGTCTCATATCTATTTATGAAAGGGCACACGTGATGAAACCGGAAGAATTGATCGAATACGGGTTTAGTGAATACGGGTTTAGTGAGTCTGAACTAAATAAAACATATCTCATCCGAGGAAGAAAAGAATTACTCATTTTGGCCCAGAAGATTGAATATGTTAATGATGATTTGAATGAACTGTTGACCAATCATTTAGGTTTTCGATTTGACTGCTGGATAAAGGCTCACCCGATTATATTCAAGAAGATTGACACGATTGATTTGGTTGAGTACGAATATCAGTTCACGGGATCATCCTTGCCGTATTTCCTGGACGGTGATGGTATAGAGGAAATAAAACGAAAGCTTCTGAAAGAAGAGCTTGAGAAGTTGATTAAGTACATGGAAAAGTACTTTAACAAATAATAGCGTAAATCCCCTTCCTTCAGGCGGGGGAGTGTCAGCCGTTCGTTAACGCGATTAAATCTTGCTCCTCTTGTCTCCATCTATTCCGAACATTATTCCTTATCATTTCGCTTGATGACCGAAACAGATTACCTACGTTTGCTATTTTATATTCAGATACTAACTGAATGATGCTTTTATCGTCCAGTTCGCTTTTTCCTCCCAACGGAAACTTATAAACTCCTGTGTTGTTGGGACCAAGCTGAACTGCGGTCGACCAGACTAAATCCTGAACTCCTGGTCCGTATTTACTAAGGTCTATCCCAAATCGCATTATGTTACTCATGGCCACGTCATAATATTTACGTTTGATATATTCACGTTGCTCATCTTCAAAGTCAGGATACGTACTTGCTATCAGTCTCCACATATCATCGAATGCCCGGGTGGCAGGTTCCATTCCATCAAACTTACTTTTATACTTGCTGTTTGCAATGAATGCCTTTACCGGGGAATTCTTTATCGCGGGCCGTCTGTTATTGGTAGGAAGATATGAAGCAAACTGGAACATGCCGTACGATGCTCCGCCGTAATCTCCTGACGAACCTCCAAGGTAATCATTAATTACTCCCGGCCCTCTTCCTCCTGATTCATGTTGTTCTGACGTCTTTCCCAGATACCATCCTTCCTTTTTCGGGATACCGAATCTTACCGGAAATCCATCTGAGTCTTTTACTTCTACTCCGTCGTTGGTTCTGAGTATTCCGTTATTGATATTAATCAGTTCTTCTTTTCTTGGGACTATTGAATTGGCATCCATTGACTTGGACAGAATCGAACCAAGAATCATGGGTTGTTGGCAATCATCTCCGTCCAACATAATCAGAAGAACCCAAGATCCGGGAACGATTCCAGTCGGGGAAATGCCTAGACCTGATATAGATGCAGAAGTAGTAGGAAGTAACGGAATCGCCCAAGGTAGGTCTCGGGTTGGGAGAAGAATCTTTGAGTCAGAATGAATACCGAATACTCTGACCTTACATCTTCCCATCTTTTCCGGGTCGTCGCGGCTTTCTACTACTCCGATATAGAACTTACTATTAAACATTAGCTATGTACTTCGTCCTTTATATCATCAGGAAGACCTTTCTTGTTCCGGTAACCTATCTTCAGAATTTTAAGTCTGCTATCATCGTTCTTGTTATGTTCCTTCTGGTGTTTCCACATGGTCCTGATTACGTCAGGATTCTGTGAATCAAGGCTGGAAATATTGTCCCCGATAATTGATTTTCTGGCTTCAGGATGATTGAGTAAATGGTCAACGGTCTTAGGCTGAACGTTCTTATGATATAGAATTGCCTTTGCTACCGGGCCGCCTTCGTCTGCATACCCGTCTTTAACCAATTTATGAAGGTGGTCTCCTTTCAGTTTACTATTAAATCTAATAGCATTACTCCTATATCCGGGATGTGTATCCATAAAATGCTTAACGTTATCATAACTGGCATTTGGGTGTTGGATATAATCTGATGTCTCTCGACCTCCACGCTCGTCTTTATCAATTATCCTCTTGATATGCTCTGGCTTCAAAGCAGGAGAATCCGGATGCATCTGTACACCATGATCCAACAGCTTATGGATGTGCGCAGGCGTCAGTTTTGGATTATGGATTAACGGGTCATGGGGCATTTCGTAATTTGTTACTCGGTCAACTTGTTTACCGAGATATTCTTTTGACAGGCGCGGACTTTCCATGACGTATCCATAGCCTTTTTCGTGAAGTTGGTCTGCAGTTTTGTCGTCGAATTCAGGATGATTAAGAATGATTTTTCTTGATGATTCTGAATGCCCTTTTTCTCCGAGCTTATCGATATATCTACGTAAAGCCTTTTTCGAGTTTCCTATTCGGACGTTATGTCTATCATCATCATATACGTTTTCGTGTTTCTTATAGACTTCAGATTCGTTTACCGGCATATGCTTTTCAAGATGAGAATGAACAGTATGACGGAATGCATCTGATTCAGGTCCGTATGTTCTTTCTTCGGGACGTAAGATATGTTCTGTTCCTGATTCATTAGAGAATTTCTTGAGGGCGATTCTGGCCAGGGGATGTTTCAGTTCGTGGTCGTCCTTATGATGGAGATAGGCTACGTGCGTTCCATGTTTCAGGTCAGATTGTAAAGCATCTTTGGTTAATTTCTTTTCGTATTCGTCTTTAGTATCATCATGGAGTCTGGAGAATCTCATACACGATTCATTTTCCCAGCAGTGGCCTCCTGATGTCATTCCAGCTACATGATGAGGATGACGGGTTATAGTTACTCTTAGGTCATCCGAGCCTGTTTCTTTATGAGACCGCGAAGGGTCGTTCTGAAACTTATTCTTCAGGTCTTCTGGGGCCTTGGTTGCATTTAAAGCCTTTCCGATTCGAGTTTCTCGTCCGTGTTTATCAATAGCGGTTCCGGATTTATAGTCTTTTATGGAATATCCATGAGGCTCAAGATGATAATTAATCTCGTCCTTGTGGCCTTCTTGTTCAGGATGTTTCAGAGGAAGAACAATCGAATGGTCATCTTTGTGATTAAATAAGTGGTCAGAAAAGGAGTTATCTCCTTTCTCCCAGGTATCAACTTCTTTCTTTTCTTCTGAGTTCAACTCTTCCAAGAGCTGGCTAAATAGAATCGTCATATCTCAAATTCCTTCTGGGTCCCCGAATGGATTATGTTTTGAAAATAGTACTTCTTTAACTTGTCGAGTAAACTGTTCGTTCTGGGACTGTTTATCCCTGTCTTCAAGGCTGAAGCCATTAAGAACCAGTTTAGAATCAGAATGGTCTTCCAATAATAACGAACCGTCGCCTTCTTCCAGAAGTAAACTGAACGGGAGAATATCCAAGCTGAATGATTCAGCAGTTTCGTCTATTTCTGGTATATTGGTATTAAACCTTTCATGACTGAACTGCATCAGTTCACACGATAGAGAATATACATAGAGCTTCCCGACTTGGAAGAAAGGATTCTTTGTTTTTACTTCTCGAATCTCGAGGAAAGCTTTAGTATCAGGAAAATAGATGATATCTCCTGTGGTCGGTCTGGTGGGAAGCTGGGTAGTCCCGTTTGCTTGAACTAGTTCGTGCCATCGTTTCTTGGCAACGACAAGGGTAGCCGTATCACGAATTTCAAGACCGAACTTCGATAGTAAACTTCCCTCTCCTTCAAAGCCGTCCACCGACGAGAGATACATCTCGATAGGATATCCGTAATCGTACTTGTTCAGAACGTCTTCGTTCAGGATATCATCGGTGTTCACTGATTGTCGTGGAAGATAGATTAAATCAAAACCATATATCTTAATACACTCGATAATCAGATCCGATATTAAGTCCTGTTCAGGAGCTTCCCCGATATTGCGTCCGGCTTGGAAGTAAGGATTAACTGCGATGATATTACTCCTTAATAAGTGGCAACTAAACGCTTCATCACAAACTGCTCCCAATACAACTAGAAGTCTTCTGTTCGTTCTGCGTTCGTATAACATTAGTCATGCCTAATGCTTGTTCTTTAATATTCAAAGCAGCATTATGGTCTCTATCTAAACTGATTCCACAAGCTTTACAATCAAAAGTTCTATTTCCTCTCTTTAATTCAGGATTATACCAACCACAATGGCTACAAGTCTTACTCGAAGGATAAAACCTATTGATTTTAATGACCTTTTTATTGTTCCATTCAGCTTTATAAGAAAGAATCCTGAAGAACTCAGAAAAGGAAGCGTCAGAAATCGATTTTCCAAGATTATGACTCTTTTTCATCCCTTCTACGTTCAAATCTTCAATTCCTATTATATCATAATCCTTAAGGATTTTATTGGCCTCGGAGTGAAGAAAGTTCTTTCTCTGATTAGATATCTTGAGATGCATTCTTGCTACTTTGAGTTTCTGTTTCTTGTAACGACTTGAACCTTTCTTCTTCCGGCTCAAGTGTTTCTGTGCTGTTCTTAGTTTCGCTTGGCTCTCGCGAAAAAATCTCGGGTTTGAAACTTTATCTCCGTTACTCAACGTCAAGAAATGATTCAAACCCATATCAATCCCCGTCACGTTTCCGGTTAAGGGAATAGGATTACTTATCTCCATTCTGACGAGAATCGAGGCAAAATACTGACCTGCTGAATTCTTTGATACGGTTACTGAGCGGAATTCTGCGTCAGAATGAATTTCTCTTGTTATATTGATTTTTATAAAACCTATTTTTTCAAAACGAATTCTATTGTTTACCAATCTGAATCTACGATAATCGAGTTTAAATGATTGTCTCGAATTTCTATTCTTGAATTGTGGTCTTCCGAGTTTCTTCTTACGTTTCTTATTGAAATATTGAGTTTTGAAGTCTCTGAAATTATTTGATGCTGACTCTACGGCACAAGCACTAACTTCCTTCATCCATTCATATTCTTGTCTCAATTCGGCCACACTCAAAGCCTTTCTTTCTGGATTATTAAACCAATCATTAAATACTTCAACATTATGGTTCCAAACAAATCGGACGCAACCAAACGTCTTATTTAATAGAACTTCTTGAGTCTTGTTTGGGTAGAGTCGGAATTTGAATGCTTTAAGAATCATAGTTTTTTTAATAAATAGACTATATACTAATACTATTTATAAAAAGAAACAAGCATGTTTATAAAACCACGCCAATGTTACAACCGAATCTGGGCCGCCGGTTACGGTCTCGAAGGTCAGCTCAACAATAACTGCGCAGTTAATCAATCATCCCCGGTATGGATTAACGGTAAGATTTGGAGGCAAATTGAAATCGGTAAATCTTCTTTCGGGATAACCGAAGACAATGAGTTATATTCATGGGGTCTCGGTACTTTCTCAATTCTTGGAACCGGAAGTAACTCTTCCCGTTCAAGCCCGGTTCAACTTCCTGGGTCCGACTGGCTTTGTATATCCCAAAATAATAATATCGTGGCGGCTCTTAAACAGGACTGCTCATTATGGGTATGGGGCAGTAATTTGTGTGGTGCGCTCGGCTTAAATCTTGCCAGTAATGTCCGTATCAGTACTCCAACTCAACTATCCGGAAACTGGAAGGAAATTAAGACCGGAGTGTTTGGAATGGCAGGAATCCGAGTCAATGGCGATTTATATACTTGGGGCAAAAACGAATTCGGCGAGCTTGGTGATAATACTATAACTTATCGATCATCTCCGGTGTTTATCGGTTCAGGATTCAGGAAGGCCGATATATCATGTACCGGAGCATCTTTCATCAAAGAAGATGGTTCCTTGTGGGTCACTGGTCGCTCCAGACATCAAGTATATTTGGGTAACCCATGTTATGGCCAGGATAAATCATCCCCGGTTCAGGTTCCCGGAAACTGGATTTGTGCGTCCGCTGGAGATTGTTTCGTGATAGGGATTGATAGCAATAATGACATGTGGGCCTGGGGGACTAATGGTAATGGAAGAACAGGAGTCGGCCTTACAGTCGGTGCATTATCCTGCCCGGTTCAGATACCCGGAAAGTGGGATACTTTATCGTCTAAAACGTCTTTCTCGTCAGCGACAAAGACAAATGGGAGCTTATATACTTGGGGCACGAATTGCGTGGGTCAGTTAGGGATAGGCAACACTGATGACCAATCCAGCCCTATTCAGATTCTTGGTAGATATAAATCCGTATCTTCTGGGTTTTGTAATATCACCATGGCCATCGAAGACTGCCTCTACGAGCACGGAAAAGTCTATATCAAAAATCGTATGACTTCGGTCGGCCATAATCAATGGGGCCAGCTTGGAAACAACAATGCCCAGCATTCTATCGACCGAGTAAACGTATGCAATTCTGGAAATTTCGTGACCTGGTCGTCATTTGATAATACCGCTTATGGATTAACCGCGAATGGTGAATTATACGGATGGGGACGGAATCATTTTGGTCAAGTCCTCCCGATTGGGGAAGTATCGGTATGTGGTATATCTACCCCGACCCAAATTCCGGGAAACTGGTGTAAATTTACGGCAGGATATTCAGCAGGGTACGGGATTAAGGAGGACGAAAGCTTATGGGTTTGGGGATATGACGAAAGTGGTCAGCTCGGAACAGGAAATACATTTTGTTATTCAAGTCCGATTCAGATTCCAGGCTCGTGGAAATGTGTTTGGGCAGGAGTTGATGTCGCAGCAGGAATGAAAAGTGATGGAACAGTCTGGGTTTGGGGCAGAAATACTTGTGGAATTCTTGGACTGGGGGATGTAATAGCCAGGTCAAGTCCGGTTCAACTACCCGGTAACTGGTTATGTGTATCACTTATCGGCTTAAGCCAAAATCACTCAATGGGATTAAGAACTGACTGTACTCTCTGGGTCTGGGGACACTGGCTCTGGTCAATGTTTGGTTCCGGATGTGCGGCAGGTCAGAGTGTTTCTTCCCCGGTTCAGATTCCGGGCCATTATATCCATATTAACGTCGGTGAACATGCCAACCAAGCAATAGATACTGACTGTAATTTATGGGCATGGGGATTAGGGAACCTTGGCGCGATAGGTAACAATAGCAACGAGACCAATATTTCAACCCCGGTCCAGATTCCGGGAAAATGGGTTTGTGTCGGAGGAACTAGAACAAGTTCGTTTGGGATTAAGGACGGACTGACGCCTACCGGAGGTGGCGATTTATGGGTATGGGGTCGTAACGGTTTTGGAGAGCTGGGACTTGGAGATACTAGTAATAGGTCAAGTCCAGTTCAGATTCCGGGCAAGTATGCTTGGGTCGGTAGTGGTAGTAATACTTCGTGGTTTGTTGAAGAATGCACTTGGAAGTATAACAAAGAACATTATCTCAGAATTGCTTCTATCAACGACGTCGCGATGCTGAATAAACAAGGGTGTTGGTCTGAGTTTGTTCCAGAAATAGACGAGTAACAAAAAACCCGGGAGGCCATAAATTACTCCCGGTCCTTTCTATACCTCTTCCGCTATCTGCGACGCTATAACCGACGACAAATTCGTCGGGATTGTTACGGTAACAAACACATCCCCTTTTCTAAACTTAGTACTTTCCTGATTAACTTTCCATACTTGTACTTTCATCCCCAAATCTCCAAACTGTTTCTTTATTTCAGGAGTCACTTGTTCATGGGAGGCAAGTACAATCGTTGATACATTCTTTCCTTCCAGCGCGTCTTCTGATACTCGCATTTTCATCTTCTTAATTAAATCGACTTGTTCCGGTTCTTCCATTTTCATTTCCTTCGTAAATAAATAAGTAGAATACATCAATCCGACTAAACCCACAATAATCAGCATCAATTCCATTTCAAAAAGCCGGGGTTCCCCGGCTCCTGTTTTAGTTAATTACTTTTCTTCTTGATGCGAAACTTGCCGCCAGAAGTCCGATTCCGAGCAAAGCCAAAGGCATTGGTTCCGGAACTTGACTTGAACGAATATCGCGGACTAACAAGGATACTCCACTTGAGTCTGTGGTAGGTAAGTAAGTGGGAATGTCAATTGTGAAGAATCCTAAATTGACGGAGGTAGTCCCCCATTCCCAGTTCAGGTCATATGTTCCTGCTGAAAGCCAGTCCACTTCTACATCATCAAAGAAATAATAATCCCCGTCGTTTCCTGAAGGAACGTAAATCGACAGGTCCATGATGGCAGGAAGGGCGAATGCGTTTGTTCCTGTTTCTGTTACGCCCAATCCGTACATTCCCCCGAACTTGACAAAGGTAAAATCAAATCCGTCAACTACTCCATCCCCGACATTCCATCCGCCCCCAAACACGTTATTGGTATTGGCATAGTTAGTCGCATCGGTTGCGTTCGTGAAGTTACTTCCGGTAGAAACGTATGCGTCTGATTTGCTCCCGTTGAACGTTACGTCTGATGTTGACGCGGAAAATGATGAATGTGAAGCAAATACTAAAGCTGCGCTCGTAATCAAGTATGATAATTTCATGTTTATCCTTAAGTTAAGTTAAATTAAATTGACCAGTCCCAGATATCTTCTGGAGGAACTCCGTACTTCATTGCAATTTCTTTCATTTTGGCCTGCTCGGCCTTAAACTCCTCCTTTACGTGGTAAAACATTCTTGCTCCTTTTAGTCCCAGTTCGCGCGCTTCATTAAACTTAGCAGAACAGGTTTTGTATACGCTTGAATTCTTGAATTCTTGTTGCGCAGCGATTATCTTATCTTGCTTTGTCATTTTGTTACTCCGGTTCGTGATTCGATGAAAAGAAGTTTACGGTATCCGCTGCGACATGTCAATGGTTATTTGAAATATTTTTAGGAAGTGAATTACTCCGTTATATGTCGGCATTGTCATTACTCATTTGATTTAATATCAAAGTGATGTTTCGACCATGAAAATTCTTTATTGTACAGTTCGTCAAGTTTTTTAATTAGAATTTCTAATGCATTGGACTTTCCTTTTCGGAGCGATACTTGAACACCGCCTAACCCTGAAAAGGGCTGAAAAAATATAATACGGGCTTTGCCGTTCTCGTACGAAAACTTGCCACCGCATAAATGGTTTTTTGCAATTTCCTCCAGCCTTTTTACAGTTTCGATATTTTTTAGAATAGTCATTACTCTTCTTCAAAGTCATCCATACATTCGATGTCGTACGGTTCTGTGAATAGTACAGGTTCTCCTTCTTCAAACATCCAGTATAGTAAATATGACTTACCATCAGCGCCCACTGCTTTCGCAGTGTACTCAAAGTCATACTGAATGGGTGTTGATGTGGCGTATCCCGTCCCATAATCAAGGATGGGATACTTGGCTTCGAGCACAGGCTCGGTTATCAGCGTAAATTCTTGCCCTTCATAATTTACTTTAGTCATTTCTATCTCCTTAATCATTCTTTGTTTGTTATCGATTGTTTAAATTATACGTACGATTCGAAGGTTTGTCAACAGGTGGAACAACTTTTTACACTGGTAGGCACCAGCCTAACCAATTCTAATTCCTTTGCCAGCCGTAACACTCTCGACCGACTTGTTGTGAGCATCCAACAGGATGCACGAAGCCCTGTCTTCGATCAACCGTAACTCCTTAATCAGTCCTTCTGTATCATCCCGGATAACTTTTGTCTTTGTTCGTAGGATAACATCATCCTGACATAACGCGTCATTGAATCTGAGGGAATCCGGATGTGTCCGGGCAGAAGTTACCTGAAACTTCCCGTTATCGCCCCTGCGCAATATCAATATGACTAGTACATTCATTCGTTCATGAGAAGACATTTCCAGAAGGTGAAGCAACTTCGGACATTCGACCTTCAGGGAACGTAAAGAATACATTGAGTCAATAACCGCGTAGGAGTTCGGGGGCGCATCCCTACTCCTCGCAAGAGGCCGAATGCCGTAGGTCGAAGATAGATACTCCCTAAGTGAGTCAGGTAGATATTCCATTTCCATTCGTGAATTACTCCGACCTAAAGGACGGAGCTTCTAGCTTCCTTGGCAACTGGACAAATACTGGATTTTCTTCCAGCGCTTTTTTAATACGTTCTTCAATAATATCACAGTATTCAGAAGATATTTCACTACCTATCCAATTTCTATTATTTAGAATACTCATTTTGGCAGTTGTTCCACTTCCCATAAATGGGTCGTAAACCAAATCACCTTCGTTGCTCCAGCTTATTATATGGTCATTTGCTAATTGTTCAGGAAATATCGCAGGGTGTTCGAAAGCGAGTTTATCTTTTGTTGTTTGCATATACCCATTTTTAAAAAACCAAACATTACTTCTATCTTGGTATTCTCCAAATTCGACGTCTTTTGCTGCTCTCATACTTCCGTCAGGATTTCTTTTTGTAACTCCGTTGCTTGATTTCTTTTTCGATAATACGTCTTTTATCGGGTTATATGTATTTGGTTTTCCTTTACTTAAAACAAACATAAATTCAAACCCGTTTTTATATCGTTTATTTCTTGGGTCATAAACAGGAATGTTATTTTTTGCATAAATCATTGTATCATGAACATTAAATCCTATTTCTTTGAAGAATAATGCTTGCCTGAAACTTGTTCCTGTTTCGCTACCTTTCACGGTCGCATCTCCAACAATCCAAACTACCACGCCACCTTGTTTTGTTACTCTGAATAATTCTTTAGCAATATCTTCAAATGCAAATGAATAACCTTTGTATTGTCGTAAGTTGTCATAAGGCGGTGAAGTAACCGTTAAGTCAATGAAATTATCAGGCATTTTAGCCATCGTATCAAGGCAATTTTCGTTGTATATTTTATTTATTTCCATACCTTCCTTTTTTCCTCTTGTTTATAACATTACATCGACTAGCAGTACCGACGATTCCCGCCGCTATTTTTTCGGTTAAAAGTCTATGTCAAAATGTTTATTTTCGTCATCCCTTCGCATGATACCAACTCGATATTGGCCTATGTCCTGTTCTTGGGGAGCAGGTTGAGTCTTGCTTATATCGAGCCAGTTTTCCATAAATTTACAAGGATTTGTCTGCGGCAAGGGATACTTCGATTCCACTCCAAACATATTATACACGTCTTTGGCATTGAACATCACCCATTTTTTCACGGTTTCTGCGTTCGCTCCGACAAGCTCTCTTCCTTCCGAGAACAAATAATCAGTCCATTCAAATTCACTATCCACGACTTCGTCGATTAATGTCCTGATTCTTTCTCTGTTTTGAGAAAATGCAATCTTTCCTCGGGGAGTCGTCATTTCGTGTCGCAATACAGCTTTATCCAATGCAACATGAACCTCGAGCTCGTCTTGTGCAATCTTCTGAATAGCTTTTCCGATAGGCTGAAATATCCCGGTATCACAAATGGCGAAAGTGCTATTAAACGAGGCCATGAACTGTATTCTCTCCAATATCAACAGCCCAACTATACACATGAATGCATCGTTGTACGTCTCTTGGTTATTTCCCACCATTCCAAGCGCATATTTATGGGAAGTTTCGTATGCCTGAGCGAACACTCTGGTTATTCCGGTCAGTCTACTCAGAGATTCTTTGACCGACAAAATCTCCCCAAGAACGTGTTCTGGATTATCGAAGCTGCACCGAACAATCTCCGAATATGTGGCCGAATGTAAACACTCTATCTCAGTAACTTTCAGCCACGCTGCCCATAATTCACTAGATGTGATAAATGGCGCAAGGATAGGAGCTATTGCTCTTGATGCTACGCTGTCGGCTTCCCATTGCCACGCAAGCGTTCTAATCATGATGTCATACTGTGACCGAGAACATGATTTAAATTCGACGTTGCAAGTGGAATAATCAAATTCGTTCTCGTCCCAATCTTGACTTTTCTGTTGCTTATACAGCTTCCAGATATCTGGATACTGCTTATTCACTGTATCAAACAGGCCCACGTCCTGTTCCCCTAGAATCAGGGATACGTTTCTATAATCTGTTTTCTTTGTGTTAAAGACCTTGCTATGAATATCCTTTCCCATGATTTCTCCTAAAGTGTGCATGCGCCGCCCGCGCAACCGACATCGCCATTATCCAACTCTACGCCATCAGACGTTTTGCTGTTAACGTAATAACGAGTTTTCATTCCCATTTTAACCATATACAGATAATCTGTCAACATTTCTGTAGTGGTAACCACATCATCTCCGACGAGTCTACGGTATAAATCGGCGCTGATAGCCTGGTCGGTAAATTTTTGCATTATGGCATAACAATCAATCATATCCTTGGTGTCGATATCCCAGGCACGTTCGTACCATTCTCCGAGAGCTTCTCCTTCTGGAGCAGCCCAGTAAGTCATGGTGGTGTTGTCTCCTTTGAGCAAAGACAAATCCCTTACCGGATATACTCCATTAGTCGTTCCTGATGCTTTCGACGAACTCTCGGAAGGCATATGAGCAACTAAAACGCTATTACGAATTCCTCCATTTCTCATGACCTCATGTCTAAGGTACTCCCAATCAAGCCGATTAGAAATGGTTACTATCTTATCCACGTTACGGTTATATGAGTCAATAGGCATCCATCCGTCTACCCACTTGGTTTTATTCATCCACGGAGCATTACCGAGCTCTTTTCCAAGTCTCAAGGAGGCTTTGATTGCATAGTACATGTGCTTCTCAAACAACTCATGAATAAAGTTTTTTCCTTCTTGGGAAGAGTATAATAGTTTGTTCTTAGCCATCAAATGCGCCAGCCCTATTACGCCTATTCCCGCGGACAGCCTTCCCTTGGCCGTAACTTCAAGATGAGGAAGAACGTAATCAGACATATGGATACATTTATCAATCATCAACAGGGCGTAGTAAATTACTTCTTCATACTGTTCGTCGTTTTCGATATTGGATACCACGACTCCGGCTAAAGAACACAGACCGATTTCTGATTTTCCGTGGTCTTCGGTTGAATACAAGTCTTGCATGTTATGGTAAGGTTTAGTCGGGAGACTTATTTCCGCACACTGTCCAGTCAAAATTCCGTTGAACATTGCCATATGGCGTTTCGGTTCGTTTAAACAGTATGTGTCATCGCATCTTCCTTCATCAACGACACTTATAATTTTGGTGAATTGTCTGGCGTCTCGTTGAGGTAATCTATCGTTTATTTTTAAACGATGTGTTCGTAAACCAAGTTGATAAAGTTTATGAGCGTCGCAGCTAGTAATCAATAGGCGGTATGATTTTTTGCACCAAAAATTCTTCATTTCTCCACTACCATCGTTAGCGGGAAGAAGTCTAAACCCCTCCTCCAAAACAGACGATATTTTTGCAGATACTCCCAGAGTTTGTAGCATTTTTTGAATATCGCGAAGAAATTCTTTCTCTATAGAACATATCACGAGTTGTTCGTTCGTACCATTTCTATAGACGCACCCATCAGAATCAAGTATCCCAGATAACCACTGAAGTCGGCTATTTATATCATAATCGTTCATGGGAACAAAAAATTTATCTTTCAAATCTTTAAAGTGAATATATTGTCTATCCAAATCATCTTGGATGGTCCATTTACTTCCGGTCTCAAAATAACCTTGGAGATTTCTTTTCTCACCATATAGGTAGATACGTTGTCCCTGACTTGTCAAGCACCCATCTCCACAATAAAACCCATTTATATATGCTTTATCTAGCTTTCTTTCCCCTTCTATTACAGGAAGATTGAATTTAATCAGTTTATCTCCCTCTTGCAACTCATACGCACGAACTTCGCGCGGAGATTTCCAGTAATCGTCTATCACATAAAATTTATGATATGGTGTACATTCTATTACCTGCCCAGCAGAGGTCGTCACCTTAAGCAATTTTTGATTTGTTCCAGTCTTTTCGACCTTCGACAAACTCCACTCTTCACCATTCCAAACTTCAACTTCGTTTCCGGATAGTTCGATGATAGGAACATAACCGTTTTTGGTCAAGACTTCGGTTTCCGGAGCAACGCAAAGATTTGAGCTATAAATAGGGTCCTTGAATGGGGTATGCCTGTTCATTTCATCGGGAAAATGGAGGTACGTTCTTCCCGTTTCATATCCCTCGTTTAGAACCGTGGTAACTATATCGCGAGCATTCACGTATTCCTTTTTGAATGACTCGTCGTTCTCATATTTAACGTAGAGTTTCTCAAACAATTCCGTATCAGAAGAATACATCGCCTCATACAAATCAGGAGCCGTGAATCCGTTAAATAAGAACACTTCTTCGTTCTTTGCTACCTTACGAGCAAAGAACTTGTTGCTCCCGAACGAATAGTCCATTCCACGAATTTTTTTGTCTTCGGTGGACATTGGATTTTTCAACTGACTAATCACTTTGACTTCTGGGTCAAATGCAGGATAGTAAGTAGTGCATGCACCACCTCTCCCGTTCTGCAAAGACGAATGGACCGCCGAAACAAGGTATCTAAAATAAGGTATCTTTCCCATGTGTTGGATCGTACCGCCCTTTACCGCGTCGCCCAGGCTGCGTATATTCATATGTGCACCAATTCCAGCAGACATGGTGGTCATGGTATATGCAATATGAACTCCTGTTTCGATACTCTTGGCGGTATCCCCGGTCGTGAATAGACAGCATGACGCATATCCCTTCAAAGAAGTGCCCAAGTTAACATAGTTTGGCGTCGGGGCGTTCAGCCTCTTTTTACTAAGGTGCTCGTACCATTTTCTCAAATCGTACATTCTACGGTTTAGAGGTTGAGTTTCGGCCAAGGCCATAGCCATTCTCATATATACGAACTGCTGTGTCTCGAATTCTTCTCCGGTTACGCGGTTCTGTAATGAGTATTTTGACCTCGTTTGATGTAATTCGTAATGAGTAGCATCGTAATCCAGTTCGTGATTAATTATCCCTTCAATCTCATCATACTCATTATCCGAGTACTTCATCCTTACCATGTATCCTTTTTCGATAAGATTTTCGTGCAACTCTTTCACGGTAGGCATTCCGTTTCGGAATATTCGTTTGCGCAATTGTGCAGCATAGAGTCTTCCTGCCATGCGATTGTACGAATACGTGCCTATATCCAAACATGATTTTATTAATCTATCCTGCAACAAATCAGTCGAACACGTTTCGGGAAGAGTGGATACCGTGGTCAATACTATCCCTTGCCAATCGACATATTCACCTAACGTATCTGCTGCCCATTCTCCCCATCCGTTTAATTTATGAGGAAAAAACTCCTCGTTCCTACCGTCTCTCTTAACGATTACTTTAATCAAAACCTACTCCTTGGAATTATTTCTTTAGATACCTGCTTCGTAATTTGTCTTTTTCTTTCAAGATTGCTTCTTCTTGTTCCTCAAACTCTTCTTCGTTTATTACCCGCATCTTTGACCGGTCTATCCTGACCAGGAACTTACTCATGTTATCGATACTGGAATACCGGTTCTTGAGCTGGGAAACTATCATGGTGTCCTTGTCAGGATTGTTCTTGTCTATGTTTAAACCCAGAACCAAGTCTGCGATAAAGTTACCACCAAAGCTTTCGGCGGCATCGGTCATTTCTATCTTCTCGGCACCAAATCCTCCACGATTAACCTGTGCCCCTGTAATCACGGCCACGTTATACTTTTGAGCCATGGCCCTTAGTTCTTCTGAGATTCCTTTCACGTAGGTATACGAGTTTGTTCCGGCTACTTTATATCTCCTACTCTTACAGATACTCATGTAATCAACACAGATTAGTTCGGGAACAAATCCTTTCTTTATCTTGAGTTCATCAAGTAGTCTTTCAAAGTCAGCGGTGCTGGCTGAACAGGTTGGGTATTCCTTTATGACCAATCCGCCTTTACTCTTTTCCTTTACGTGATTTAATCGCTTCAGAAACCTGTTGGGGTTAAGATAGACTTCCCCGATATCGATATCAATCAGGTTAGCGTCGATACGTTCTCCGATAGCCTCCTCGTACATTTCCATGGAGATATATAGAACGTTCTTTCCGTCCCGAATCAGGTTCGCGGCAATGGCGCACATGAAATGGGTCTTTCCTACCCCGGTATTATGACTTGATACGTTATCGGTATAATACCTGTGATTCGGGTGGTCTACAAGTATATCAACTATCGGTATTTTTGAACCTGGGTTTCGGGTGACGTAACCGTGTTCATATCCTTTTCTGGCCAGGAAATGTAATCCTTCTTCCATCTCTGATAGTTGTTCTGCTGAATACCATCCCAAGGTAGTCTCGTAAAGGTGCTCTGAATTTGTTCTGGTCGGGAATTCAGTATAGGTATTTGTCAGGTTAAGTTGATATTCTTCATATTCACCTTTCTCCACATACTCTGAAACCTTTACCCATCCATCAGGGGATTCTACTTCAACCAGGTCATATCGTTCCAAAAATTCTTTGATTTCCCCAATGAAACATATCTTGGTTTTATTATTTATACGAACGTGAACCGTGGTTTTCGGATGGACACAGCCTGCATAGAAGATAGTCAGGGTCTTTGGTTTAAGTCCGCCCTTGGTTATCTTGTCGATTTTATCGATGCCGATTGGAAGCCTGATTACTTCTGAAGTATTGAATTCCAACCGAGATTCGGCATCCTCAAAGTAATTATGACCGATAGAAGTATCGAAGCCGACTGAAAGCGCATCTTTCAGGATATCAGGAATAGATTCCTTGGTCAGGGATTCCTCGTTGCCTTCCACGATATCGACACTCTTCAGAATAGCATTACGTAAGGCTGCATCCTGACAGAACTTCTCGGTAGAATCAACCAGCCATTCCAGGTTCTTTTCTTCCTCCAGTTTAAGGAAAGACGAGAACTTGTCTTCTATTTCCTTTCGGGATATGGACGAGTCCCGTTCCTGAACCATAATCTTTAATGCATCTTCTGAAGGAAGGGAATCGTACTTTGAAACAAAGCTGGTTATCTCTTCCATAAGCATGGATTCTAATCGGTTATCAAAATACTCAGGCAGAAGGTAGGATATTACCTTTACCGAGTATTCAGGATTGTGAATCAGGTTCTTCAGAATTGTTGTCGATAGCATATTGAAAGGCGTCGTTTACTATTTCGTTGATAATGAACTGAATTGTCTCGTTGAACATCGGGTCATCGATGATTTTCTTTCCCAGGTGCTCTGGAAGCGCAATATAGTTGACATTGAATTCCAGGATTCCGTCGTCATCAAAAACTTCTCCGAATTCTATTGTGCAGACGGTTGCTTCGTACGGACCAGAATTGATTTTGAATCCCAGTTGTTCTCCCACGGCATGAACAGAATAGATTTTGTCGTTATCATCAGTTTCCATGGTTTCATCAGTTTCCATAAATTCCTTCCCCCATTTCCTCAAGTAAATTATCGATTTGAAAACGAAGATTGTCTTCTTCTGTGTGTATCCATGTTGTCTTGGCAAACCGATACAGTCGCAGTCGCGAAATATCAAACGGGTTACGTGATATTTCTGCGGTCTGATAAAGATGCACCAGGGTTTCAAAGGATGGTTGACCGTATTGATCAAGTGTAACTTCTGACATTTTGATTCTCCGTGATTTAATCCGGGAATTATATCAGAATAATTCCCGGGTTCAAGTATTTAGTAACGACCGCCTTTCTTGGCGTTACAGGGTTTACATTTTTCCTTTAATGTCTTTTATTGTAAAATAGCTTTTCTACTGTTTTTTTGGAGTTGTTTGTTGATGAAAATGTACATCGTTTATCTAATTGATAAACACAAGGCATGTCAATGTTGTAGCTAGAAGTGTACACATGATATTTAGATGATGTGGCCCATTCTGCATACGCATGTTGATTGAATGCACCTAATATGTATTTTCTCGTATCAGCATAAGGGATATCACAATACACAATTGTTTCTTCGGGGGAAGATGTGATGTTTACATTTTCATAGCTTTCGTTTGTGATAGTGAAAGGAACGTATCCTTTAGGTAATCTGTTTAATTGCTCTAAATGTTCTAGTCTATTAACTGCTCCTAAATGCTGCAATTGGAAATGATCAACACGTTTCTTCAATATTTTTGTAACAAGCGACCTTCTTTCATTGATTGTTTGTAAATGCAACACATCCTCGGGGATACAACCATCAAAAAGATTATTTACAATAGACAAATGCTCTTCACAAGGATGTACGATAAGCATGTGAATAGGATATTTTAAAGCTTCGTTCTTTTCACTATACAAATAGTCGTCTCCTCTATTACCAAAGCTCCAACACGTCTGTATAACACCAGCTTTCCAATCATTTCCTGTTTTTAGTTTATGGAATTGTTCTCTTGACACCCACTCGTAAAACTCAGGAGTAACACCATCTGTCTGAATCTTCTTTAACAATTCTACAATTGCTGTATTTAGCTCATTGTAATGTACGTTCAACCCAGCTTCTAATGCAGCAAAAGACATGGCGCCACCTCCACCAAATAAGTCATAGAAGTGTGTTGCATTGGGATGTCGTTCTTTCATAAAAGAGATTAGTTTGCCAGCGATAGCTCGCTTACTTCCCATGTAAGGAATGCCGTATTTCATGTTAATTTCCTTTTGTTTAATATTTTTCTTCCTGATTGTTTAACGCACACTCTTTGTCTCTTTGTCTCTTTTATTCTCCTACAGGTCGATGAAGGAATAGTAAACTTTATCGACCTGTCAACTCTTATTACTCTAAACGATACAGTTTGTTAATTCCTGCTTCAAATTCAGGGTCCTCCAATAATACATCCCAGAAATCGTTATTATCTGTATCCTTCCGCCGCCATTTCTTTTCTTCCACCACGCCTTCGATTACCCGGGAATACCATCCTTTAGTCGGTGCGATTACCAGACCAAGTTCAAGGGCGATATCCAGAAGGGAAGACCATTTGTTGATGCCTTCTTCAAATGATACCTCAATTGGTAGTTTTGATTTCTCCCGCACCCGTCTGGATTTCTCTATCGTAAGGTTAAATTTGTATCCGACTACCTGGGTTCCTTCTTTAACCTGTTCTCTTCCGACAAAGAAAACCGAATTTGGGCTGTATTGAACAGAAGTGTTATGGGACACTACCCCGTTATCTAAAATGTAATGTTCCACTTCCTTAACTGATATATCATAAACCTTTCTTTTACCTACCTTTTCAATTTTTGCTATTTTCATGCAGAATAATCTCCTCGTAAATGGTTTGAATCACTTCTTCTTTGTTTTTCTTGTAGTCCTTTTCCCAGACTACGAACGTCCGAAATCCAAAATCTTCGATGGTCTGTAATTTGATTGCATCTCTTTTCCAGATTTCAGAAGCCGTCTTTCCCATAAGAATATCATCTGGGGAATAGGTCTCCGGATTTGCATGCCACCAGTTTCCGTTAAATTCTACACATACCATTCTCCTCGTATCAACATAATCGTAAAATACGTACTTCTTGCTTTCCTTGATTAACTTACCAAATTCATCAGGATAATAGTACACATTGGAACAGAAGTCAAATTTACCATGCAAAGAATAACAAAATTCCTTTGCTATCGACGACACCCCTCTTCCTGATTTATGATAAATCTCCTTCATGTGGTCAGCGTATTTCTCTTCCCACGAATCAGGAAATCTTTTCTTCCAGTAAGAATAATGTAGATGGTTGTTCGACAGTCGCACCCCTCTCGGCAAAGAGAGATAGGCATCAGCTCCTTTTTTAAAAAACCCAGACTTTATTTCCTTTGCCTCTGCTAACGAGTATCCCTTGTTCATCCAAAATTCATCGCTCCAGGGATTCATTATCCTAAGCTCTTCTTTGGTATACTTAGCAGACCTGATATCTGCTTTATCTTTTTGGTACTTTGCTCTTTCCTCCACGGCTTCTTCGTAAGAACATCCCCGCGAAGTAAAATACTCAATGGTGCGTTTGCTCCTTTTCGCCTGTGTTTCGGAAGAAAGTTTCTTGGCCTCTTCCGGACTGAATCCTTTACTCTCGAAATACTTCGACGATTTACTATCCTTCTTTGCCATGATGGCATTTACTTCGTCGATAGCTTGTTGAATAGGTATTCCGTTTTTCTTGGCTCTATATTCAGGAACAAACGTATGCGTCTTCCTTTCTGCTCTACATTTCTCGGAGCAGCAGCCCGACCTGTTGTTCTCCGATTTATAAATCACTCCACAATTAAGACAAACCCTATATCCATTTGGGGATTCACTATAGATTAACGCATCTTCGTAGGAGGCCCCGTAATTCGCCATCCATGAGACAGGACAATTTTTCCTGGCCTTGATGAACTCGAAATGTCGCTGAATTACGTCATTTAACGTTTTGTTTTCGAGTTCAATCATCCCTTTACCAACTAAGACAAACTTTCGGGTCGGTTTAATTTCCACCCCGAAAGTTTCCATATAGAATCTGGAGATTTCCTGCGCTATTTCCCTAGATGGCAACAACATCGTCATTTTCAACAAGGTCTTTTGCCTTAACCCATTCCTCTCCGATTTTATATCTGTGATTGGCGGAGCAGGTGTAAGAGTTGCCGTCTTCAAATGTTACCCGATAACATTCAGGTTCACCCTCGTCTAAAGTTTCAGGGTCCCAGACCGCATATACTTCATTTTCACCCCCGAGAGTTTTAACCATGTCGCCTACCTTTACGTCTTCGATAGCTTTTGTGCTGCCGTCTGACATGATTATCTTAGTCCCCCCTTCCAGACAACCCCCCGATTGTATATCCTTGGGAAACATTCCGATTTCCTTATAGGTATGATTAATCGCTATCAGCGGAATATCCTTAACAGCCAGAATAGGCGTAATCTGTCTAAACATCGCCTTTAACGTTTTTGCACGGGTAAAGTCTGCTGCAGATTTTCCTTCTATCGAGTCATCCAGTTCTTTCTTACTGGCTAGATTTCCGATACTATCAATCATGACTACTACTCTGTCTTTCCTTTCGAGTTCTGTTAGCTGAACTACTATGTCATGCTTCAGTTGGTCGATATCAGTAATCGGACAATGAACTACCCTGTCAAGGTCGATTCCCATCTTCTCAAAATAGCTTAATGGAGTTCCGAACTCTGAGTCATAGAAGATACAGACCGATTCCGGAAACGACTTCATGTATTCTGATACCAAGAACAACGAATACATCGATTTGAATCGTTTTGACTCCCCTGCAAATATCGTCGTTCCTCCCGTGATTCCTCCTTTAAGACTACCTGACAATGCTATGTTCATTGCAGGTATGCTCGTGGGTATTTCAAACTTATCCAGAAGCACCGTGGATTCTGAAATCGTTGATGTTAAACCAATGGTACTATTCTTTTTAATCTTGTCAAGAATCGACATTCTTTCTCCTAATCAAATAATGAATAACTTCTTTCTAACTTCCATCCGATAGCATCAGATAGCCTTTTAATAGTACTCAGATAGGTCTTCTCAAAATGCCTTTCGTAATCAATCAGACTTTCTACTTCAAATTCTACTGGCAACTTATCCGGAAAGGCTATCGTATCAACCATCAGCTTGTTCGGCATCTTCAGGAATGCTATCTTTACCTTATCCCTGTTCTGTATCAAAGGATATTTCTTATCCAAGCCTAACTCTTTGATTTTATGATTATAAATCAAAGAAGCCTTGATATGATACGGCGTACCTTTCTTATATACTTTACCATCATCCTGATACTTTTCAATCATATCAAGTCCAGATTCGTTCTCTTTTTCTTCTATCCCATCTTCTCCTTTATCGTCTGTAGTCGAATAAACGTCCATTCCGTTATTACCTATTCCCAGAAGGATATCCTTGTAATCGTGGTCATTCCACGAATCCCTTATTTCTTCAAAGTATTCCAGAAACGAATCATATCCCTCTATCAGCATCTTGTTTACGCTGGTCTTAAGATACTTCCTCACCACCATCGGGGTTGTTCTTCTGACAATCTCGATTCCCTTTACCTTGATTTCTGGATTCTGATATCTTACGCCTTCTGAATCAATCAAGGCACACGCATACTTCTTCTTCTTATACATCAGATGATTCTGATTAATCATCTCACGTTTAAAGTAAAGATGATTCTCGAACACGTTTAACCGGGTCCCGATATCGTTCATGGCCTCTTCCAGAACATCGGCAAGATAGGTCTTTGCAAACTTATCAAGGAAGTTGGTGATTTCCTGGCTACTTTTTTCCTTCTTTACCTTATCCGAAAGAACTCCCCCGAACTTAACAAACAACGAGTCAGTATCCGAGTAAAGAACGTAATCGATTCCTTCGGTCTTAAAGTATTCGTTCAGTCTTTTATTCAGGAACTGTTCTGCTGTCTTGATAACAAACTGTCCGGTAGCCGTGATTCCTTCTGATATCCTGGTATCAAAGAACCGGAAGTGTTCGGCTGCCATAACGCCATAACCTGAGTTGTTCAGAATCTTAGAAGAACCCTGTTTTGAATTCATGGTTTCCTTCTCGTTCCTCATTTCATCAGTGGCCTTGTCCGGATTAGCCTGTATGAAAGCATCTAGTTCAAGCATTCGGTTCTTTGCGTCGTCACGACGTTTTCCTATTCGAGAGAACATGGTCGGAAACAGTCCCATCTTATCTCGCCTGAAATAGAATCCGTTCGCGGATAACGAGTAGTTATTCTTCTTCAGGTCCTCGGTTTCTTCGTATCCTTCTAACAGTCTGTCTATTCCGTCGATAGCGTTCTCAAATATCGATTCGGTATTCACTACTGTTTCGGGAGACATATTTAACGACCGTGCTATGCTGGGATATAGTGCCTTTGCATCAAACGATACTGTCCAGTCGTATATCCCCGGTACCGGTTCCTTTACCGCGGCCCCGATAATCTTCTCGGTAAGTTTCTTTTTCGGGGGGTTATGGACGATTACGTTCTGTTGATACAAATAGTCGTGAATCAATGAATCCCATACCCGCATCGGTTTGAACACGTCTATGTAGTTAACCTTTGCGTAATATGCGGTATCAACAATCTGAGCCAGTAGCTTACGTTTCCGGTCCAGTCTGTTAATAAGCAAAGCATCCTTGATATTATATTCAACGAACAGGGTCGGAGATTTCTCATAGAACTCCTGAAACGTGTCGTACGGATTCTCTACCTTGTTCTCTCCCAGTTCATGATTTGCCACGGTATCCAACTTGTAATCTTCCGGGGACGCCTGGGAGAACTTCTTATACAAAGGAAGGTAATCGATTAACTGAATTCCAATCCATTCATAATTTACTTTCTTCTCCTTGGTCATCGGATCAAGGATTTCTGATGCACGGACCAGTCCCCACGGCGATAAACGTTTAAAATAGGCTTCTGGTACGATTCCCAGGGCACGATTAGTCAGGTACGGAATATCAAAGCCTTCCCCGTTATAGGATGTCAGGATATGTGGATATCTACGCGAGAACAGGAAGATGAACTTCTTGATTAACTCAACTTCGTTCTCCATGACCATTACCTTGGCAAATGGATACTTCTTCTTTATCTGATTCAAGTCAGCATCCAAGGTCGTTAATGTGATAGCCTTATCCGTGACTACATCGGTCATGGTAATAACGTTAATCTCTTCTTCCGGGAGTTCTGGGTTCGGAAATCCTTTCTCTGTCGTGGTCTCGATATCAATCGAATAGATAATGACTTTCGTCAAGTCATATTCGATATCAGAACGATACGTCGAATGAAGATACTGGGTGACTGCGCTATAGTTACCATGGATATCCTGAATATCCTGATACTGTTTCCGGTAATCCCGCATGTCAGATATCTTATCGAACTGAACCTGTCGGAGATTCTTCCCGAACATGTTCGTATATTCTGTTTCGTTCTTGGTAGGTATGAATAAAGAAGGTCTGAATTTAACTTCCTTCAGACCCTCGATATTTCTTACCAGGAGTTTGTTTTTATACTGGAATACATCTGTGTAAAGGTTCATTTATTCCCATGGTGATTAGTCGCAGTGATAGTGTCCTCGATGCCATACGCAGGAGGGTTGATGACGATTATAACGTCTTTGGTGTTGATATTCAAGTCCGTGACGCTGAATATAACGGTTTCCCTGATATCCTCGGTATCTCTGGTTTGGATAGATATACATTTGCGGAGGAATTCCGTACGGATATCCGTATTGGAACTGGAACTGAAGGCGCGGAACCCCGACTCCTCCGTGAATGTATACGTCTGCGGCCATCGACTTGTTTGAATAGACAATGAAACATATCAGGGCGATAAGAATAATGCTTAACCTGAATTCGTTTCTCATACTTCAATCGCCTGCGAATCGCCGGGGATTACTCGGTAGTTGTCTTCCACGCTATCCGGGGTACTTATCTCAAGTATCGTTCCTTCCTCAATACAGGTCAGTTGATGTGGAACAAGGGCTTCGTTTGTCCAGACTGACTCTTTTTCCAACAGAATGACTTTCTTACATGCATTCTTGGTATTAATGATTTCAAGCTGAAACTTTCCTGATAGAACAATCCAGGTTTCAACTTTCTCGCGGTGAAAGTGCATGGAAAATTTTCCACCTTTCCGGAATACGAGTTTCTTTCCGCAGTACTTATCGTTGCTCACGAAAATCATCTCGTGTCCCCATCCTTTCTGCTGGAATCCTGTCAGTCTGGTCATTTTAAACTCCTTTGGTCTTCAAATACAAATCAACTATTTCTTTTACGGTTGGCGCATACGTTCCTACGTGTGATGCAGTAATCGATGCTGAAAGATTGGCGAGGTTCATTACTTCTTCCAAATCATGCTGACCACAAGTCAGCGCCTTAACGATATCATCAGAATGGTACATATAAATGAAGGTAGCTAACCAGGTTTCTCCGCACCCGGTTACGTCCCGCGCATCTACTTTATTCTTCTGATGAACAAACAGGTCATGTGTTTCTGAACCTTCTTTACCGTGGGTCACGATTAAATCAAGGTCATCGAATCCCTTGGTTGCCTTCCTTGCTTTTGCGGCCTCGATATCGTTAATCTTTATCTTCCATCCCTGAAGGTGGGTCAGATTCGGTTTCCGGGTATCAATATACAGATACTTTGAGGAACCGTACTGAACCGCTATCTCAGAAAGTAGCGAACTGGTCAGGAACCCGGTATCGTAGTCAATCGCAATGATTACCTTGATTTTATCATGAACCCTTTGAGACACCTTATCAAATGTTAACACTTCAGGAAACAGTTTATTAATCTTGTCTACTCGTAACAGTTTCTGCCCGGAACGTTCATCCATGTAGTTCCAGATATCAGAAGGATGTTTGCTAAACAACAGGTTCTCGTCAGGAATCGGAACACCTTTAAAGAACCTTTCCAGATTACGGACAAAGTTGTACGACATACCTAGACTCAGGTCATGTCGCGGATTGGTTAAAATAGGAATCGGGGCTTCGGGCGACAAACCGGATACTTCCCCGATTAGATTATGGTCCCGGCAGGTATCCCCGATTATTAATACTTCTTCAGGCTTTAGTAAGTTCATTGATTGTTTTTGTGGTTGAATAATTTTCAAGTCTTTCAAAATATTCGATTTTCCTACAGTGTTCTCCCCCGATAATCGTGCGGCCTTTGTAATCTGAGCCGACTATTCTCAAGGGATTAAAATCTCCACAGACGTCAACTAGTTCTTCATCAGTATCGAAAATCATTATCCGTGACGCCTGAAGTCCTTTCATTCCGGATAAGACATATCTCCTATCGTCCTGATTATTTACAGGTCTCTCGATTCCTTTATTGCGTTTTACTCGAGCATCGGAGTCAACCAAGACGAATATCGGTTCCGAATATTCTCCTCTCTTAGCTAAGACATTTGCGTACTCGAATAGTTCAATATGGCCTCGGTGAATAATATCAAAGCAGCCTGTTACCAAAATCATATAGAATCTCCTGTGTTATCTTACTTATATTTGCAAGCGTCCGATACTGATAGTATTTCTTCAGCTTTTCCGGAAACGCTATCTCTCTTATAAGAACAGGAGAATACCCGAACTTATTTAAGACGTCAATAGCTACTTCCTGAAACGAGGTTAAACTTCCTGATCCGACGTTATAGATGCCCGGTTTATGAGACCTCTTGACGAATTCAAGATGATATTCCACGACGTCTACGACGTTAACGAAATCTCGATAGATATTCTCTGATCCATCAAACAGCCTTATTATTCCTTGGGTGGATAGCTGCTTAACGAATCCTGTATGGGGAGAAGGCTGATGTTTATGCCATTCCCATCTGGGATTATCGGCATAGACGTTGAAATATCGGAATATGAATGCTTTCTCGTACAGACTCAGAACGGTTTCGCACGTCAGTTTTGATTCGGCATATATACTGTTCGGATTCGGCTCATCGGTTTCTGTAAACCAATACTTTGATACGTTACCGTATATAGACGCCGAAGAAGCAAAATGTATAGGAATATTATACTTCTGAGCCGGATAAAGGATATCATTTATAGTCGATTCCACGTTCCATTTGAATACTTCTTCTTGGTTCGTGGAATCGGTTGACGATATTGCTCCAAAATGGAGGATGGCTTTTATATCAGTCTTATATCTATCTACATAGAATCCTACTGACTTGACCGAGTTCTGACCAAACCCAAGAACGCGATATCCTGCATTCTTGAAGGTATTGGCGGCATATGCTCCGATAAAACCATCGACTCCGGTAATGATTATCACCAGCTTATCTCCAGGGTATCTCCGTCCTGATAAATAGAGTATCCGAGATTGTCCAGTTCTACTAACAATTCTTCAGATGGCCAGTATGGTTCCGAAATCATGAGAAACAGATCTCCGTTCTCTATAGCGTTAAACAACAACTGTTTGAAGTTTGAATCAATGAATCGTAAAGCCTTTTTGCGTGCATCTTCTGCTCTAATCAGGACTGACATTTTTGTTCTCCAGAAGTTTAATTTTTGAGTTTCCGGTTATAAAGAATTCAGGGGTCACTGAATTTGCGTTTCCTGCTACCCTGTATAATAATGACGGGAGTTTGGTACATGCTTTCTCCATCATTTCTGGACCGACCCCATTACGAACTGCCATAGTAAACCTTCGGTCTGCTCCCCACCCATGGTGCCAGATATGTCCGTTCTGTTCAATGAACTGTCTTCTATATACCCACGACGAGGTATCAACCAGATAGCCGTTCTGTTCATTACCCATGATAGGCTTATATCCCAACGATTCACATTCGTCAAGACATATGTCACGGCCCTGTTTATCGATGATGGTTCGATGAGAATAAGCAAACGGAAGGTCTTCGTATTTCTCAAGCAGTTCTAAAAGAGTCACGAAATGAAACGCATCAACCAAGTTATCCTGGTCAATGAACGTAACATACGGAGTATTTATCATATGAGCAAAGCCTGCTATTGCTCTATGACCGTACCATCCTCCCTTCCCGATAGAGAAAGGAAGAACTATCTCATATAATTCAACTCCGTTCCGTTCCTGAAATCTGGCTCGGGCCGACGCTATCTTTATCTTTGAATCTTCGTCAAGGTGTTCCTGACCATCTATCACCAGATAAATCAGAGTCTGGTCAGGAACGTTTCCTTTCAGGTTATCCAGTAAATCATATACGTCAGGAGATAACGTGGTCGGAATAACCACGGTAAGCTTCTTATCACTCATTCGTAAGACTCCTGTAATCAAAACATCTTAACCATGATAAATCATATCCCATATTCTGCTCAAACAGAATACCGGTTCCGCCCTGGCTTCTCCAGTCCAGAATGCATTTCTGTTTATCGTCCAACAGTATATCATTGATTCCGTTCTCGACAAACATACCCTTTCCGAAATTCTGATTGTTGAATACTACCGGAAGATTGAACCGGATATTATTCCTTACCCAGAGAACCTTATCCTGATAAGCATTGCCTTCGTATTCAGGAGGACTTGAGGTTAGAAAGAAGACTCGGTCATAACCAAACATATCAACGATTTCGGATACCAGTTCATCCGCGTATTCGAATTTAGTTAACCTGAGATAGAAATTCTTCTCTGAGTTAACTAAATCCCAGTCTTCGTTCGTCATATACAGCCCAGACTCAGATAGCCCTTTTCCGAAATGAGATAGAAACGTTCCGTTAAAGTCTGCGACCGTATGGTCAAGGTCAATAAAGAAACGTCTCTTGGTATCAAGCACGTTGGGAAGCCTCGTATTTCTTATCTGAACGAAGTGTATATTTCTTCTGGAAATTCCAGTTTGATTTATCCCGGAATGGAATCACTTTCAGAAACACTTGGTTTTCGTAGGTGACTTCTTTATCGATAATTTTCAACAGTCCCCATTTCTCGAGCAATTCGGCAATCATATTACGACGGACTAAATCGTCCTGAGTCAAGTCAGCGCGATGCCCATCTAACAGAAACAGCTCTTTGAAATGGACGATGTAATATTTGCCTTGTTTGTGTAGAACATGGCAGCTTTGCCATAACGTTTTACGTCCTTGGTCATCTCTTGACCGCGAAGCCAATCCGACACGTTGCAGCGTTTCCCTCACCTTCAGGAACGAGTTCGTATCAATTTCAACTTCAATCGAATGGTAATCATCGGGCAATTCCAGGTCATCATAAAAAAACTGTTCCAGACTCATTTTCCTTCTCCTTAATTATATTTAAAATCAACAACTTATCTTCGTTACTCAACAATTTTGAATACTCTTTAGCCTTTAACAGACTTACTTTATAGTATTCAGAAATACTCAACAGCTCTTCTGACTCTTTTTTGTTCTTTATCCAAGGAACACGTCTTGACTTCTTATCAACTAACCCAAGCCAAAACTTATAGTTCATCTCAGAATCGACAATTGTATCTGCTATCGACGAAACAAACAAGTATTTTTTATCATTACTGAAGTATTTATTTGTCAGGAACGGAGAATATGCGGCTTTGAATTCGGGCTTCCATTCCTCTCCTTTCCTTAACGAATCGATTACATCAAACGGTCCCATGATTATGTCAACTGTCCTAGTTCAACCATTAACGCAGAAAGAGTAATCTCAGGGTTAACTGCTCTATATAGCTTATCCTGATAGTCTGATATCATCACTATACTTGCGGATAAAGCCTGTCCGTTAAATATCTCGCCTGCCACTGAATAGATGTTCTGTAATAAAATACTATGGTCAGCTTTTGAGTTATCGTTTGCCCATTCTCGAATTCGGACAAAATCGTTCGACTTGATTACCCTCTTGATATACGCAACCTGTTCTTCATCAGAATCACTTAAAGAAGTAATTTCCAAGACTCCTGAACGAGAATGATATTGCATCGTATTGATTATCCTACGCATATCAGGATAATAACGTTTAATCAGAGTAGCAAGTATATCTTTCTTAAAGGATATTCCTTCTTTCCCCAGAATGTCCATACATCGAACAAACATCTGTTTCTGTATATCAACTCTCTCTTCTTCGGAAATCTTGAATTCTATCTCAATCAGCCTCGATTCCCGAAGAGGGGATGATATACGGTTCGGGAAGTTAGCGGTCATGATGAACTTACAGTTTGAAGAAAATTCCTCAATGAATCCCCTAAGGCCGTCCTGAGCAGACGCCGATAATCTATCTGCCTCGTCCATGATAATAGTCTTCATGTTGCCGTCCATAGACATGGTCGAAGCAAAATCAAGAATAGTTGTTCTTAACGTATCTATACCGTTATGTAACGATGCATTAATCAGAAGATACTCTGAATCAAGGTCATTACATAACGCTATAGCCACGGACGTCTTTCCCATTCCCTTATCACCAGATAACAACAAGTGCTGCATTTCACCTTTCTTTACCATCGAACTGAATCCGTCTTTGATATACTTAGGCAGAATACATTCTTCGATGCTGGATGGTCTGTATTTCTCGTTTAAAATCATCTCTATACCTTTGATGATGGGTCACACGACAAGAGATAATCCAAATTATCTCCGGAAAAAGAAAGGAACGAAACGATTCTGGTCTTGCCTTCTCGCCTATTAACACTCATTTTATAATCATCTGGGAGCAATTTCAAATTATCAGTTTTCGCCCAGACGCAAAACTCATCATCGGACTTTCCAAGAACAGTCTTGAACGAATTACCTTCTGCCTTCTTATCATGTAGAGATAACAGAACGTCCCCGTCCTTGGTATAGATACATATCTGGTTTATCCCAGTAATAGAAGAAGCCTTGGTCAGGGCACGAAAGTCCTCTGACAGGAAATCACACGTAAATATCTGTTCCTCAACGATATCTTCTTTGTTCCAAGGAGACCTGTATTTGAGTATGTTTGGGGCGCAGTATTGATACCGGTACTTTCCTCGAGAACCATGAACCGTCACGTCCATGTCCCCAATATCCAGATCGACGTCTTCTAACGAATCCATCATGTTAAGAAGGGTCGGGAGCTGGTATATCCTCATTTCATGCTCAAATGATTCTTCTACCTGTGCCATTCCGTAAAGAATCCCGGCTTCATCCTGAGTCGTTATCGTATTACCAGGCATGATAACAATCGACTGATTTATTCCCGAAAAGCTCTTGAGAATTGATTTTGTCCTACTGCTTAATTTCACGTAGATAATCCTCCATTATCATCCATTCGCTTCTCCGATTCGTATAGAAATGACGTTCAAACAGTTCTTGCTTAGACTTTGATCCGTCCCAGTGTATCAAGTCGTTCGGGTAAATCAGAATCTGTTCTTTCCACATCAGATCGACCAAAACTGCTATACCGGTAAACGTCCCTAGAATATAATCAGGAGAATCTTTAATCAAGGCAAGATTATATCCCAGAGGTTTTGCTACGTCAATGAAAAAGAGTTCGTCTTTGAACTCATTAAGGATATTAAACTTACGCCTTTTATCACAGCTTCCAAATTCGACTCTGTCGCACGCAATTTGCTTGTCTTCGGTTTCCGGAAATTTCAGACCACGATATTTCTCAGGAATAACCAACTCAAAATCATCGTCACAGCTCGTATTAAATATCCGGGAAAAGTTGATAGCATAACGATTAGTCTCTACAGGACGATGGTCTATGTGAACAAATTCGTTTGAAAGGCATATCGATATATTCGGCTCAATGCCGTCGGTCTCAAAATATACCTTCTTGATTCCGGGCTGAGCCTCATACAGTTCCTGTAAACCAACGAACTGACGCATCTTCTCCCGTAGGATAAGAGTTATCTTTCTTCCGGTATCTTTGTAATGACCGGAAATCGAAGGAAGAATAGCTGATGTATCTCCCAGATTCCCGGAATGTGGTAAAAATAGTTTCATTTCGCAAACACCCCAAACCAGTTAGTTGATGAATTATACTGAAGATGAATCATTTCATGCAATCCTTTATAGGCCATCAGAAGCATGGTCTGGTCATCATCAATCAGTCCGATATTAACAAGAGTATCAAGATAATCATAAGATGCAACTCCCAATGACCTGAAGCCTACTGATGTACCGATTACATGACATCCCTGAATGAATACTTCTCCTGACATGACCGCATCAATCGGAGAGACTTCGTTTATTTCATGTTTCGTCTTTCCGTTAGAGAAAAATACCAGCTCCTTTCCTTCTGGAATCTGATAAGTCAGGAAGTCAGTTTTTGGTTCGGTCCGGAAGTATCCGAAATCAAGCCAAGCAAAGGTAGTTTCTAGACAGTATTTATCCCGGAACACCTTTATCAAGAACTGAGACTTCATCCAGTTGATGAACACATAATCAGAGTTCCATCGTTCAGGAGAAGCATCGTTACGGAAACGACTAATCCACCAGTCCGAAGAATGAACTCCCTTTATCTTATCCAGAACCGCGACGTTCCATTCGTGTCCGGTAACTTCCCGTATATCATGATATTCGATATTACTGTTCTTTGGAAGTCTTAACAAGAGGTCCGAATCCACGAAGCATGTGATATGATTCTTCAGGCTCGCCATTCTCTCGAACCGCTCGATGTAAGTATCAACAGTTCGAGGAATGTACGACTGGACCGGTACGCCCCAAGGATTATGACTCCAAGTTCCTCTTCCTATATCGGTAAACGCGGTCACGATATCCATGATTAGCCTCGATAGCCTCGAATCGACTCGTACATATGATAAATCTCGTCGAAAGCCTCTTTTTCTTGCTCCCCGTTCTGTTTATGATACATGGCAACAAGCTTCTTCAGGATAGCCTTATCAATCATGGTCTCTTCAGAAAGTTTCGCGATGATTTCTTTCTGAAGGTCTTTTTCCGCTTCGGTACGAATACACGATTCCGAATATTCGACGAAACCCCCACGAATCCGTTTTACTAAATCTTCTGAAAAAATATTCACTTAATCCTCCTTTACAAAATCTTTGATTATTCTATACGTCACCGCAACGATGACTCCAATTATACTCAGCATGACCACGCCTGAAAATATCAGACCTGCCCATGAATTTCCGTCGCATTCCATATTACCGGGGTCGGTAATAGATATTCAATGCAATCAGAATACTCATTAGTAACCAGAACATCTTTTTCTCCTATTCAAGTTCGTCATTTAAATCCAAATAAGTATCTGATTTATAGAAGGAATTTTCGTCTTCCAAATCTATATCCAGAAACTCGCATATTTGTAACCTTGTTTTCGTCTTCAGATTCTCGGTCTTTATTCTCCGAACAAAAGCCCGGAAGATAATCAAACTGAAGTAACCAAAGGCATTCCGTTTTGCTACCTCGGGCTTGAAAGACGGGAGGGCCTGAATACAGTTCAGAACCGAATCCCCTATCATCTCATCCACCCAAGAATATTCGCGGAAGTTGTGACGATACGCCATATGCGTCGCAATGTCAAGGAAACATTTACCGATATACTCGGATATTCTCGGGTCAGGTAATCCTGCTTCCCGACAGATACGCATTTCATAGATATATTCGGCACAGGCATCGTAAAACTGAGAATTGCTTATGTAGTTATGGCGATAAATCTTCTTCTTTGATTGCATAAGTTAATGAATGTTATGTGACTTGTCTTCATTATCTAATGCTCGTAAAATTTCTTCATACAACTCGCGATTGGTTTCTGAATAAACGGTAGGCTCTGTCGTCAACATAGCATCCCGTTCCCGCCTTTCTTCCCGCTTCTTATACAGAGTGTCAAGGTAATCAAGGTATGAATCCTCGATATACTTACTTGGTCCGTTTGAATTAATCATGACATGGACCGTCTTAATCATGGCGGAATCAGCATCAAATTCTCCAAGATAATCGGAGAAGAACATCTCCGTATCCACGATTTCCCCAGTCTCGTCCATCATCGGTTCGAAGGTCAGTTCGGTGGGGTCGTGAGCAATGAATGACTCACAACCTGATTCGATGATATCCACTAGGGGACTTTCTAACCTTGCGACGATTACCTGGCCCGAAATCAGCCGAAAAATCTCAACGTAATCTCCGACGATTTCCATTTCTTGTTCTAAATCTTCCATCAAAACTTAATCTCCTTGTAAATGATTTTGTAACCGTCTTCTTTGTAATACTCCCGTCTTTTCTTTCCGTGTAAGAAAGCATAATTCGGTCTTCCTTTTGTCCCGGCCCGAAGGTCATCGACTATATCATATACATGAGCAACATCCTTTGAGAAATGAGTTCGAAGCATTCTTCCCAAGGTCTGTTTCACACGGACAACACTCTTTGACCCCATGGCCATGACTAAGTTCTTAAGATTCTTTACGTTTACTCCGGTGCTGAACGTTCCGTATGAACAGAATAATACGTTATCGTCGGATGATTCAAGTATTTCCCGAATCCTCTCCCGCTCTTCTATCGGAGTTGCTCCGTTAACCACGAATACGTTTTGTTTCGGATTACGTTTCCGGTACTCGGTCATCATAGGAGTAAGATGCTTTTCTACCAGGTCATAGATAACCAGAGTGTTTCCTCGCAATGACTTAATCAGGCTATACATCATTTCACGTCGTGCCGGAGAAGTCGCGATGAACTCTCGTTCCTGCATATAATCCTTTTCTCGAAGACGAGGAATATCTTCTTTCGGGTGCTTACAGAGAATCATCTTTACCAAGAGTTCAGTAGCACGACCAGAATCGATTATCTCTCGAGTAGAAACGATATCATATACCTTTCCGACTAGGCCCCTGATAGTTAGCTCATGTAGTTCTATTCCATCCAGGGTTCCAGTAACACCTAATCGTCTATCACAGTTGACGCAGCTTTCCAGAACGTCCTTGAACGTCTTTGCTTTTGCTCTATGAACTTCATCATGGACAACTGCATTGAACGGAAGGAACCATCCTTTAGGCTGCTTCATGATTGCCTGAACGTTGACGATTACCACAGGCTTCACGATGACCTTTTCCGAGTCGTCATGCATAATCTGAACGAACTCTCCGGGATCAAATTCAGGGTCTTTTGTTGCGTAGGTCTGGAAGTCTTTGAATAACTGGTAGACTAACTGAACGTTAGGGACCACCAGAAGAATTTGACGTTCTGGTTCGTGCTCCAGAAGCCATCTGATAAAAAGGAATAAAATTAACGACTTGCCCGCAGATGTAGAAGCCTTCATTACCGCGCGTTTATTCCGTATCGCAGTATGTAAAGCGGTAATCTGATAATCATATGCCTTTATATCAGAAGAGCCTCCATAAAGGCTTAGATCGTTAATATAAGCGTCTATTTCTTCAGAAGGTATCTCAACCTTCTCTGAATCTATTTCAAGTGTATACGTCTTCCTGTTGCGTTTTAGAAGCATTATAAGTTCAGGCAATAGGCCGACGTAGAGAGTCTGGTCCATCCTGAACAAACGGATGATTCCGTCCCACTTCTTTGCCTTTACCAAGGGATTGTACTTAGCATTCTCTATCTTATACGAGAACCTCTCCCGAATCTCGCGGAGCAACCCTTGGTCTTCGGTAACCACCTGCATGAATACTTCGTTTACTTTAACTATCTTTACTTCATGCACCTGATTCAAATATCCTTGCTTGAATTATGTTCTTTATATCGTACGAACGCTGGTATATCATCTTCATGATACTCTCCAGCGATTCAATTACGATTTCCAGTTCAGACAACCGGTCTTCCAATGAAATGTAATCGGGATGTCCCTGAATCAGGGTTTCCAGTTCTCCTTTCAGAGGCTTCTTTCCCTGATACTGATTCCATTTCCTTTCTTCCAACTCTGCCTTTTCCATTTGACCATTATAATACTTGATAAGTTCCCGACGAAGAGTTATGCAATCGTTGGCGGCCTGTTTCAGTTCTCGCTTAGCATCAATCAGATATCCAAGATATCGGGAATGGAGCCTCGGAGTATCAAACACTGCCTGTTGAATATTCAGATCATCGATAATCGAATCAATTTTCCAGCTTGATTTTAAGTCTTTGAAAGTTAAGCACATTTATACTCTCCTCTTATCAAAATGACGATTAATCACAAGGGTTTTCTTGGGTCGAGATATAGCGGTGTACAGCATTTTCATGGCCACTATCTTCCGGAAGATATCCTTACTATCTCTGTCTGGATTCATATTCTTTCCCGAGAAAAGAATATTATTCATAGCAACGATGGAACGGTCCCATTGCAGACCCTGTGCACGATGAACCGTAGATACTCGCGCATCCCTCAAAACAACTACTTTACTCATGAAGGCAGACAAGGACCAGTTACTTAACTGTTTATCTTCATCAAAAGTCGATTTTCCTCGGTTCTTCTCGTTTATCTTTGCGGAAGCGCGCAACTCATCAAGTTTCTTATCAAACTCTTCTGAAATAGACGGAACAAAAGCCTGAACTCCGTCTATTGAAATTGAATCGAAATCGATGTCCCATTTGGTCAAGGCTCTCTTTTCAAGTTCTTTAATCTCTACGTCTGTATTGTTTCCGATTACTATTTCTCCTTTCATCTTACCGTTATTACGAGACAGATTCATGATGCATCCGTTAGTCATGGCTCTACCTCCCACCCTGTACCATTCTGGAAGGACTCTTTGAACAGCATCAACTGTCGGATTCCCATAAGCGATGAATACTGAGCCAGAATATTTAACCAGGAACGGCTTAATCTGTTCTGTCTTGATGTTCGTAAATACTGATTTATCCCCGATATCATTAATTATTTCATCAATTTTCTTCATCATCTTTACCGGATTATGGTAATAATCGATACATTCTCCGGTAAAGATGGATTCTCGAAGCATGGAACAGACATGATATAGGGACGAATTAGCTGACTGTCTGAACGGCGTTGTCAGCTCAATCACGTTTTCGACCTTCCTGATTACTCCCGGAGTACTCTCTTCCTCGGTCAGGATTTTTGTTCGGTCAAAATCTCCAGAAATTACCGGGGGAATCTGAGCGATGTCTCCTACAAAAAGGACTCTTCCTTTCGTCTTACGAAGGATTTCGTTAATGAATTCGTCGGTAAGCATGGACACTTCGTCCACGATAAGAACGTTCTTGTTGACATCAAACTGCGAAGCCTCGGTATTCTTTCCTGTAAACCCGAATTCGGACTTTGCGTAGTTATGGCTTATCACAGAGTACGAAAGGAAAGACTGAATAGTAATAGGAGCACACTCAGGATGGAGTCCCTCAAGCCTGTCTTTGGCTACATGGGTCGGGGCCGTAAGAATTGGCACGAAACCAGAATCGAAACAATCCTGAAGGAATATTCCAACGATACTACTTTTACCAAAACCAGCCCCCGCTGTAAGGAATACTGGTTTGGCGACATCCCCGAACAGTAATTCACCTATCTTCTTCAAGGCAAGAGACTGTTCGTCTGATAGCATTTCTTTAGTTATTTGCATATCGACCTCCACTCTGATAAAAAGACCGGGCCGAAGCCCGGAATAAACACAAAGGAAACAACGGCTTACTGTTTTTTAGTCCATTTATCGAACAAGACGTTTCCGTTTTCAGTAATGACAGCAAACAACTGACGGTAAGCATACGGGAATCCGAATGCTGTAATAACGGCATATAACAAAGTCGTTACTCTAGTTTCCTCGAGTAACGACTTTGTTATTTCAGCCATCAAGGATTCGCGATTAACGATCAAGACAGCCACGAAGATTACGAAAGCGATTACGAGATATGCGCCGATAATAGTGGTCATTTTTTTTAACTCCTCTGTAAATTTAAATGGAAATGAATCTTAACAAATTTAAACTGGGATGTCAACCCTTATACGCTTCTGGTTTTCCGAGAATGGCTTCAGGATTACCTGCAAACCGGAAATGGCCAAAATGGTCCAGCTTGATGAACGGATCAAGCCAGATTTCACCGCCCATCCGTTGCCACTGACGACAGAAGAAATAATCCTCTGAGTTATACGGACCGAAAGAACCATCTTCGTTTTTCTCGATATCTGTATCAAAGAAAGCAAACCATCTGTCGTATTCTCGTTTACCAAGGTCAAGGTCATTCTTATACTCGATTTCCGGATATTCTTCAATCATATCATAAAAGACATGACGTTTAATCATCATGAAACCGGTGGCCAAGTCTCGAACCTGAGTCATGCCGTTAGATAACTTGATAGTTTTCTTTACCGGGTCTTCAAATTTAAAGTTCATTGCATACTGAGCCCCGTGGTAAGGCAACTGTTCAGGAGGAACTCCGTTCTTTGCTGCCTCCGCGATTGCTTTCCAGTTCAGTCCTTTTTTAGGATAGGCACCACCACATACGTCCTTATCAGCAAGGAGAAGTTTGATTACTGATTCAGGTTCAAAGCCGATATCAGCATCAATGAACATGAGGTGTGTATAATCTGAGTTGAGGAAACTCGAAACTATAACGTTTCGAGAACGGGGGACGAGACTTTCATTTGCTACCGTGCACCAGGCAAGAGGAATATTATATTTAGAAAACCAAGTATTCAGTTTTAAACATGACCGAAAATAAGCCTCCGTATTTGCACCACCGTACATAGGAGTACCAATCATCAGTTTAACTTCTGATCTCAATTTATCTACATCCACTCGAACCTGTCCCGGTTTCAGTTCTGATTCTTTACTCTGAATTTCTTTGATATCCAATTTAACTCCTCTGTTTAACAATTATTCTATTGAATCTATAAGCAAACGTTGCTCCACAAGTTGCATAATCATAATTTGACATCTTGGTGTTGAAATCGACCTTCCCAAGAACTATTGGGAACGCATCCTCGTATTCTACCACCATCAGTTCATGATTATCCGAATCCAGAACAATCAGACTTAAATCTGATACTAACAGGTCCTGACTATTCTTTCTTATCACCTGCTCATCAGATACCTTCCCATAATCATTATAATCAGTCGGAAACCCTATAGCCTCCATCCAGTTACGAATCTCCATGTAATTTTCAAGATTCTCGGATATGATGAAATTTATATTGAAGTCGCCATGGAACAGCTTATCGTACGGGTGAGGTATGTCGACGAAAGAAGTAGCCTGTTGCGCTGGTTGTGAGGTAATCTCCGGAATATCAGCTTCCTGACAAGTAAATGATACTGCCGGAGAGTTCTTTATTACTAGTCGAAACGAGTTCGGCCTTAAGTAGTTATAATTACGCGACATAATTCTCCTAAATATTATAGACTTTGACGCCGCCTTCTTTCAAAAGTTCAATTCCAGAATCACATCGGTATTTCGTTCTGTAATAGACTTCCTCGATTCCTGCTCCCAGAATGGTCTTGAAACATTCTACGCAAGGAGAATGAGTAAGGAATAACGACGTCCCTTCACTTGATTCATGACTTTTCGTTAGGTGAAGAATGGCATTCTCTTCGGCATGAATGACGTGGGGTTTCGTGGTAAGTTTATATCTTCCTATCAGGACGCCATCGTAATCAGAGAACTCTTCAAACGGATAATCCTCTGTCCGTTCTCCTTCTTTCCAGAAGACTTTATCCTCGCATTTATTATCCCAGCCCGGAGGAGTTCCGTTATATCCAAACGAAAGGATTCTATTTCCTTTTACGATTACTGCTCCTACTTTCATCTTCTTTGCATAGGATAACTGAGCAACGTCGTGTGCCAGTTTGATATAAACATCTTGATACTTTGGTCTAATCAGCATTTTTGATTTCCGATTCTTTGCGTCGTTTAAGGTATTCTCCCAGGGTACTAGGATTCTCGTTCATAAGAACTGATGTTTCTGGGGGCCTGTTTCTTTGGTGCGTAGATGTGTAGTTCTTGTAATAGTCAAACGTATTTATTGTAGCGGAATCGATTTTCTTTGGCTTCAGTTCCAGATGGTCGATAGAATCGTTAATAATCTTATCTGTCTCTTCCTTCGAGAAGTTCATGATTCCGTCGTTCATTCTATCAGCGAGGTCTGCATCCACTGTATTCAGGCGGATAGGAACATACGTAGGCGATCTAAAATCAGGATTCCGGAATGTTCGCACGAGTTCTGTTTCGTATGAGATATTCTCCCGGAAAGTAGCTCCAAGAATCAAGGACGTTTTCTTATCGAATGCTCTGGCCATGTGCTGACCAACTGAGTCTATTCCGATAAATCCGTCTGAGTTCGCTATCATGGCGGCCCAGAATCTCAGGTCTCGATTCGGAACTAGCTCTTTAGTGTTTGCCATCGGAGCTCCTTCCGGAAACATTTCGTCTGGTCCAAAATAGATGACTCCGGCTACTTTCGATAGTTCCGTGCCGATTTGTCTTACCATATCGGTAGGTAAAGAACGATTTGATGAATCCATCACTTTTCCGCCGGAAAGCTTTGCTCCTGAGCCGTAAGGCTGGAACACTACTACTTTGTTCTTGTTCAGTTGTCGTTTCAGGGATTCTACTGCGTTTGATGCAAAATCCTGTTCAAGAGTACTCAAGTATATAGAACCTTCTATAGCAGATTCATCTAATTCTACATCAAGAACTTCTCCCCAGGCCAGAACCAGATTAGAATCCTGATTCATATAATCTCGGGAAAAGTAAGGTTCAGGAGAAATGATTTTTGATTGCCTCAGGTACTCAGAGTTTCCTTTCTGGTTGATATCAAAGGAAATGTTCTGGAGTGTCGGATTGCCCAGAAATAACTCTGACCATCCGTAGGTGAATATCCTGACTTCTCCGCAAGTCTGGTATACGTATGCTTCCAGTGCAGGAATCGCGGTAAGAATTCTTCCGGCTCCTCCTGATAAGATAATTGACGTCTTCATTTCTTCTCTTTGCTCCAAGTGTTAATGGTTTCTATTGCCGTCTTGATGGTCAGTTCACGGTCCCCGGTCCCGATATGATTAAAGTAGTATCTCATCCATGGCTCCCAGGTTATCCCATGATACGGTATTTTATACTTAGCAAGGTTATAGCTGACTATGTACTCGTCTATATCTCCTTCCCTGACCAGACAGACTTCTTTTGCTTCGGAAGGAGTAATATCGATGTCTTCAAATAGGCGGAAGTTCTTCTTTGCTGCGATAATAGCGTTTGATGCCATTCCGACATTCCTTCCGTCTTCAATCGAATACCGATTAGATTTGAACTTAGTATGAAAGTCATAGGTATCGTTCACGGCTACCCAGTCATCGTTTCTCAAGATAGTCGAGAAATCCGGGAATTCATCATGAATCAGAACATCAGCGTCCAAAAGCATCGCGTAATCATATCCGCACAAGTATTCCCGGATTTTGAGCTTTTCCCAATGAATATGGAAGTGTGGGTTCGTTACTCTGGTATCCACTACCAGGTCAGCTCCTATCCGATTAGCGTAATTATATACCGTCGGATAGGTGAGTTCCATCATTTCCGGAAAATAATTATTGGTGTACGATATATAAATCAGCTTACGCATCTTTTTCGTTTCCGTTGAGTTCGGATATAGTACTGGTTCCGCGTAAGTCGTATGCATAGATTCCATCCTGAACGATTGAGAAGATATCTGCCCGAATGAAGATATCCAAGGTCTTTATCATTCCGTATTTGATTACTTCTGCTATCAATTGTCTTGCTACCGCAACGTCGATAAGATAAGCATGTGCTCGACAGATACTTCTCCACGAGCCATCGAATATGGACGCATGAGGAGGAATGAACGGAATTTGTGGCATTGCTCCAGTTCCCTGCTCGTAGCAACCAAGGAACTGGATAGAGTTATAGAACTTTGCGTGTTCGATTTTCTTAAGCATCACTGCATCGTGTTCAAGGATAACGATAGGCTTTCCGTACTGAACGCAATGGACCCATAAGGATAGATGAGAAAGGAAACAGGCTACCTGTGAATTCGAGTATACGTTGCTAGGAACTCGAAACAAGTGCCAAGGAATCCAAGAATAATTTCCCGGAATAAGGATATCTTCTCCTGTTCCGTCTATTCCTTCCCAGACTCGATAGTTCATATCCACGGCTCTACATGATTCGACTGCTCGGTCTGTCAATTTCTCTGAAATCTTGTTTCCGGGGAGTGTAATGATGTAAGCGGCATCAACTCCTCGTTCTTCTTCAAATGAGCGAGGGGAAAAGGTAAATTTATCATGTTTAATCATTTGAGTTCCGTTAAAATGGTTACACGTTTTGGATACTTTATTCACAGGCCACAAAACACACTTCTTTTTCATTTGAATACAATCGACATGTCGATTTCTAATTATCAACAGGTTTTTGACATCCTCCGCATATACAATCATCTTCATAAGTAGCACAACATATACAAGTATTTGATGGGATGGGATTGCCGAGTTCATCTTCAATAAAAATATAAGTGTCGTCATTGAATATTTCAGCGTGAAATCCGTCTACATTCCCCAATTTTGAAAATTGATAATCCGGTTTTTTATATACTCTTCTCATCTAATTCCCGATATTTTTAAGTTAATCAATAGAACCAAGCGCGGTCGATTTCCGGGGCTTTGAAAGCCGAAAGTTCGTGCGCCCAAGTCATAACCGAAAAGCCTTCGAAGTTCGCGCCCGGATACTTGGCAACAATTGCGGCGATTGCTTCAACGGAAATTGCTTCTTTCGCCGATTCCAAAACGCTTTCGTCGAATTGGTTAGAAACGTTAAATTTCTTTTCGCCGTTGGCCCAAGCGACCAATTCAATTTCAATTTTTATTTCGACGGCGGTTTTAAGGTTGGTTACGTTCATTTCGGCGGCGGTTGCGTTCATGTTCATAAATCCTTCTGGGCTGTGTTCGTTGTTTCGATGGTTTGTATTATACGTACACTTCGAAGCTATGTCAAGAATATTCTGTTACTTTATTTTAGACATAGTTTTAGCCCGCCATGTGAATACCCGTTAAATTATCATAAGACTTTAATGCTTTTAAACCAAAACCCAAAACCTACTGGGCTGGTCTTAGCGTACTATAACTGACTAGTAATACTCTAGTGTACTAAACTGGTTTATACCGATTCTGTACCTGATTCTTAACAGCCTGTTACGTACTCAAGTCATGAAAACACTAAATTAAAACTCAACGAAGAATGCTGTTACTACCGCGTGCTCTATCCACGCAAGCTTCTTTCTTCAGGTATTTTGATTTTGTGAGAAGAATTACTGTTGAAATCCTGTATCTTCTGACGGCCATTTGATAGGAGCTTATCAGTGCTTTATGGCAATCAAAACCTATATCGTATGAACGACGAGCGTCCATTTTGTTCTTGTTTTATCTTAGTGTTCTCTTAAGATAACCTTTAAGTAAACACTTGGCTTCGATGAGGACCAATTTCAAGATATGATATGACGTATCTTTCCTCAAGCTCTTGGAAGTTTGTCAAGCTTCCTCTGACCTAGAGTTGCCATGTGCCCCGTTGATTTAGGGGAGTCCCAACTCTTTTATTATCGACCGGTTTTTTCAGAACCCGGAGGAAAACATCGACTAAAATGCTTCCCCGAAACTGCCTTGCGTCACAATGGGAGAGGTCGTTTTCTAAGGATGGCGTCACACATCCTTCTCCGCAGGGCTTAAGCGGAGGTAAATACCGTTATTTGGAGCAATGTTTCGCTATTGGTTACCATCAACACGTTTTCTGTGTTAGTCTTGATTATTCAGGAAAGTCGATTCCTCTCGGACACTATTGTTATTAGCTACGTGTCATATACTTTATCGACTTTCTTTAGAACAGACATTTTCTGTCTGAACCGGCTAACCCACGGATTTTAACTTTATACGGGTGCCCAGTTATCTATTTGCCCGGAGAGGAATAACCAACCTCCATATGAACACGAGCCTGCCATTACGTGGCCAGCGGACCAAAAAAACCTTGTCAGCTCTTTTGGTCATCTCCCCTTAAATTGTCATGGAGAGTATTAGTATGATACCAAATCAAAAACTAAGTTCAACTAATTTTCTGTTGAATTATGGAAGGAAATCTATGCTCTTGCTATCTGAAGGAATTCGTCCTCTGATAGCAAGAGACGTAAAGAGGTCTGAGTCTACATGATAGTCCCATTTCTTCTAAGAACGAAAAAACGAGACATTTATTCCTCTATCCAAGTCCATTCTGAGCCAGGAATTCTATCCATTTCCATCATCACTGTTTGTAACTGGTGATAAATTGATGACTTATCCCGTTCAAGATAATTAAGGGTTTCTCTACTTAGTTTGAGATGGCGTTCTACTTCCTTTTTCAGGGCGCGACGCCTTGATTTGGTTGCATCAGAGAGTCTCCAGCCTTCCGATTCGTATTTCGATATTAAGTCTTTGTTTCTGCTTACATAATTCATTGTGATTTTCCTTTTTCATAAATAGTTATATTACTTATTCGGCTTTCCAATCATGGACTTATTACTTCATCTTATTCCTACCTGGGCCATTGTTATCGCTTTCGGTATTACTATTATTATCCTGATTGGCTCTGACGTTGTCAAGGGGATTCCGTTTATCGGGAAGTACGGTTATTTCATCATGCCGGTAGGAATCGTGATTATTTCATTGTGCGTCTATCTTCTTACCTTCCGGAGTGTTAATGATTCGTGGAACCAGAAGGTTACAGAACTGGAACATAGGATGGAGATTCTGAAGGAAAAGTCGGAGGTCGTTAACATCCGCATAGAGAAGGAATATATCGAGGTTCCAATTGAGAAGGTGATTACTCGAAACAGGGTTCTTAGAGAACAGGTTCCGATTGTGATTACCAAGGAGAATGATTGTTCTATTCCTAAGGAAGCGATTGAGATTTATAATAAGTCTTTGAATATTAATGAATAATTCAGTACAGTCTGCGCATGACGTTGAGATAAACAGGTTGATGCTTGTTTCGTCGACCAATCAAATCATTGATTTGATTGATTTTTTAGTTGAGATTAATATCTACGAGGACTTGTTCTCAAATACGCTGAGTGGGCAGATAATGATTTCGGACTCCCGTGGCCTGATTGATAAGCTTCCTCTGGTGGGAGACGAATATCTATTCGTGAAGATTAAAACACCTTCTTTCACTTCGGTCATCGAAAAGACATTCCGGATATATAAGATTTCAGACAGGGTTATCGTTCGAGATACTAACACCCAGTCCTATGTGCTTCACTTTGCATCAATCGAATTATTCCATGATATCTCGTTGCCGTTGTATCTTCCGTTTTCCGGCATGATTCAGGACGTGGTCGAGGATATCTATCTGAATTTCATTTCCACGAACCGTGAATACGAAGTAGAGAGTAACGGCTCGAGGCTTAAAGAAATAGACAGGATTACTCCTATGGCCATCCTGAACGAGGTAGAGAATAAAGTCAAATACGTCTCTCCCGGATGGACTCCTTTCAAGAATATTAACTGGCTTGCATCAAAGTCTATACCCAAGAACGAGACCGCGTGCTCATATCTGTTCTGGGAATCAAACAAGTGTTTTTACTTTGGTTCCGTGGAATATCTGATGAAGGAAGGTCAGGAAAGGAGTATCGGGACGTATACGCCCACGGTATCCGGCATCTATAACGAACAAGGGACGCTTGACCATAATCGTGAGAAGTTCATTATTTCTGACATCAGAATCATGGAAAACCTTGACCAGATTAAGAACCATTCAAACGGATATCTATCTTCGTCGGTGATTGACGTAGACGTACATAACAGAAGATACGACATTATCGCCTACGATTATACTGAAGAATATCAGAACCAGTATCATACCAGCGGGGACGGGATTAAATCGATTCCCTTGTTCATGAAAGAAGGAATACGGAACCCAGGTTACTTTCAAGACTTCAGGGTTCGCAACCAGGCATTGTACAATAACTTTAATGATAACGTTGACCAGCGCATGAAGGACAAGTATCCGAACCGGAGAAGTTCTCTTCTTGAACTGAGTAATATGAAGTTACATGCAACTATTCCCGGAAGAACAGATATTGAAGTAGGCGGAATGCTTACCTTGAAATATCCTTCAGGAGGAGTAGAAAGCAAATCAGATACGAATCTGGATACGATGTATTCAGGCAACTATCTGATTACTGCAATTCGTCATAACATAAACAGGCTGAGACACACGTGCCATATCGAAATTATCAAAGACTCATTATTTAACCCATCAATTTAAGGAATCATCCATGACAATCTACCATACCAATAACCCAATAGAACACTCAACCGTACTTGATTACATGGCAACGATATTCACTGCCTTTGTAGCATTCGACTATTTCGGATTCGTTGAGATTTATTTTCATTCCATCGCCTTGATTCTTGGTGTGGTGTACTGGTTATTGCGGGTAATCGAGTTGGTGACAGGAAATCTGATTTCATGCTGGGTAAGAAGAAAGCTCCTGAAGAAAGAAGATATAGAGGAAGATAAATAGGCCAAGAATGCACCAGGATGCGTTTTAAGGCGGTTTTAAAGGCTCAGGATAGGATAACTCTATGAGGACTCAAAAAGGTATTTATTATGTAACAAATCGCGAAAAATATATAGACCTGAATGGTGAACCGGTATTTCGGTCAAGCTGGGAAAGAAAGTTCATGATATGGCTTGATGAAAGTACGTCTGTCGTCTCGTGGTCAAGTGAATCGACCGTGATTCCGTATATCAGTCCCGTGGACAATAAATATCACAGATACTTTGTTGACTTCTCGGTCAAGATGAAAGATGCAAAAGGGAATATCGTTGATTACCTGGTGGAGATTAAACCGGAAGTTCAGGCACTACCCCCGGTAAGAGGAAAGAAGAAAGAAAAAACCTATATTAATGAAGTATTTACTTACGGCGTTAACCAGAGTAAATGGGAACAGGCAAGGAAGTATTGCGAAAAGACGGGAAAGAAATTTATTGTCCTTTCCCTTGATAAGAATGATGGATGGAAGGTAGTCGGTTAGTTAGTTGCCCAGCTTACTAGAGCATAACGGATTCCTTCTTTGACCGGAATGACTTCATGTGGATAACGATGGTCAGAAGGAAAGATTACTACGCTTCCGGCTTTCGGGGATATCGTAACTCCTTGTTTTGGGAATACTAACTCCCCCCCTTGATAATTATCATTCAGATAGAAGATGATAGTAAAGTCACGGTCAGTTACCCGTTTCCATTCTCCGTTAATCAGTTCTTCTGAATCGTTATGTTCCCCGTAACGTTCCCCGACTGAATACGATACGAGCTGAGGTTCTTCTATTCCGGTTGAATCAGGAAGATAGAACTTGATTGCTTCCTTGATAACAGAACGTTGTTCCTCGGTCAGGGAAATCCATCTTGCGGTTCTGTAATCGTTTGTTATCTGGTTATCCCCGTATCCGACTGTTGCCTTTGAACGATAAGCAGTTTCGATATCGTTTATATCAAGGTGGAAGTCGGATAAGGCGAATTGGTCGCTGTGAATCTGAATAAGGTTATTGTTCATGGAAGACATATCGCTCACTTGTTTTATAACGCGACAACCGCAACATCACGATTGTCTTCTGTTAAACGCACAAGTCCGTAAAGCACTTAACGTGCCGTTTAGTAATTTCAAACTTACTTGGATATCGCAAGGTTGAATACTATTCTAAAATCAAACTCAATCATAGTCAAGTATTATTTTTTGTTGCGATTGTTGCGTTTGAATCAGGAAGTTGACTGAATTTGATTGAGAGTAACCTTAAATTTTCATATCGTGTATGAAATTGACGAGTGAATTTAATCAAATTATCTATTTATGAATAGAGTCGCTCCTCCGTTGGTGCTGAATTTATAATCTTCAAACTGACAAGTCGGAGCAGGACAGCCAAAAACGATATTATTGTTACATGGATAATAGACATTATAACCTAAATGAGTTCCTGAAATAACATGAAAATACCACCGAGAATCACATCCTTCTATCTTTCCTTTCAATCTGCCTGCATCTGAACATATAGTGGCCCAACACCATCCGTTTATGATTACCGGACTACTTCTGAGGACAGGAGGATTTGGAGGAGGAACAAATGAACATCCCCACCCCCATAAACGATTGTTGTCGTTATTGCGTATTCCATATACCGAATCGGAAACAGTAGTAACGGCACATTTCCAATTGCCTGGTATCTGAATAGGGGATGTGGTTGGAGTTGTGCTGCCATTTCCTAATACTCCGCGATCTCCTCTTCCCCAGGCCCATAGAGTACAGTTGTTCTTTAGGGCTATTACTGAATCTCCATGAACAGATAAACAAACACTTTTCCATGAACCAGGAATCTTAACCGGTGAATCCGCGACTGTTGCTATCCCGCATAGTGCATAATGTAAAGAACAGCTATTTCCCCACATCCATAACGAGCAATCAGACTTAATCGCCCCGGTAATTCTTCCCAGTCCGCACCAGTTTCTATTAAAGTCTAACCACTTTCCGGGAATCTGGACCATAGATAAGGAAGGAGCATTGGTATTATTTCCAAGATGTCCTGCTTCGCCCCAAGTCCAGAGGTTATCATCAGTATCAATTCCGATTCCAAGCCAGTATTTCTTCCATCTTCCAGGAATCTGAGTTGGGGAAGATATATATTCCACCGAACACGGAACCCCGAAATTCCCGCACTGATTATATCTTCCCCATGACCAAACAGAACAGTCTGCTTTTCTTGCCATGAAACCCTGCCTGTCGGCATATTGAATGTCAATCCATTGACCTGGAAATTTAACTGGGGATGGATATGTTCCGTGACCCCCGCACGTGTTGAAATATACTCCCCCAAACGCCCAGATATCTCCGAACGGGTCATTGTCCTTTGAGTAATCCACCCATTGTCCGCGAACGGAGTATTTATAAACGTCGCACAGTTCCCATATATGAGAATGCCAGGGTTGCTTCTCCATTAAGATATGTCTTTCTTGCCAGAAACGATTGCTTCGATACGATTTGGCATATTCGCGGAAACCATGATTTTATGGTTAGCCGGAAGGAATTTAGGTTTCTCGAGTAATTCAATTGTTCCCCCAGAAGGAACGACCATACCAAAACAGTAATATCCTTGAATTACGTTTGCCGCATTTACCCAAGTGCAATTAACCTGAGCATCAAATCCACCTGCTGAATCATTGGTCAGAAGGATAGATTCGATAACCGAGTTTGCGTCAGTCTGACCTGCTATCATATAGGTATCAGAAACGGTTATATCGACTCCTGAACCGAAATAAGCTGATTCGTCACTCTTCTCCAAGGTGATAGTTGCGTGTAACCGGTTGGCATCCGAGGCAACCATCTGGATATAATTACCAGGTTGTAGAATCTTCGGTTTCTTCAGGATTTCGGTTGCGGTATTCTTGGTCAATGGAACGCTATCCCCCAGAGTGATATTGGTAGCATACCCTGTTCCCAACAGATTAATTGTTGCGTTTGCGTTTCCTTCTGAACTGATATTAGTTACATGAATCGAATGAAGTATATATCTTGCGTCAGGGTCAGTATTAGGAATTACTAAGGCATTTGCAGCAGAAGTGGTCAACAGGTATCCGGTAGACTGAGAAATTTCAGTATTGAATAAACCTGAGCCTCCTCCGCCTCCTGTTCCGGAGATATTCGACAACAGACCACCGTCCCCTGAGAACAAAGCGGCACTGAATGTTCCTGATGCTGTCCCGTCAACGATAGTAATAGAGTTTGCGTCTTGGAAAGCCATGGTACCAAGATTACCGCCTGCACCATCATTGATAAGGTCGATGATATTAGCGGTAGTCCATTCTGTTCCGTCCCCGATAACAACAAAGTTTTCTGTAGGAGTTAAAGCCGCCAGGTCATCAAGATTCGTATTCCATGCCTGAACGTGGTTTCCTATTTCCAGACCAAGATTTGTTCTGGCCTGTGTCGCTGTATTTGCTTGTGTCCCACCATACTGAATAGGTACGATATTTCCTTTCCAATCAGTATTAGTGATTTCTCCGCCCGTGATTCGCACATTCGATAAATCGATGTTCGCAGCTTCTGTGGATTTCTGGTATACTTCATTGATCGCAGCAACCAGATTTCCTTTATCCGTGGTAGACAGTCCTTCGAGATTACCTTGATTCGTGATTACGTTACCAAGGGTACCCGAGACTTCGCCTATTTCGGTATTTAAGTTTGCAAAATTACCGTCAACTTCTGAGTTTGTTAACGGGGTTCCTTTGACGTTACGTAAGGTAATGACTGCCATATGTCCTCTTTCCGGGAATTGTTATTCTTTAATACTACTATTTATGAATTTTCGCATGATTGCAAGTTCCTGTTTAAGTTCAAGAACTGTATTGACCAGAAGTTTCTTTTCTGAGTATTCTTTGAATGCCGACGTATCCGAGTTAACGATTGCACCGGTATCCATGTTTTTTGTGAATCCGGGAAAGTCCCGGACCTTTCTTTCTTTAATCATGTTTTATGCAAGTACGATTGTTCTGAGGGACGATACCTTTGGCACTCTTGCTGAGTTATCGCTTAACAGAACTATCTTAAGAATCAATGATGTAAACTGAGGAAGTTCGTCTACCTGATGGTCAACTTCATAGAACTCACTTCCCATTGCTTGTTTAATCGAGATATCCGGAATTTCGATGTACTCTTTATTTGCCAAGAGGTCTGATTCTCCGGAAAGCTTAGTTTTGTAATAAACCTTGATATGTGTTCCTTCTGGTCTATGGGCATCAAACAACAGTCTGATTGAAGTAGAAGGATTAACAAAGTCAAATTGCTTGGTAATATATTTCGACATAGCAGAACCTCCGGAAGCAGCCTCTTCAGCAACAAATCTGGTTCCGTTAATTAAGGTTATAGTGTTCCCTGCATTTTCGTTTATTACGTTACCTGCCAGAAGAACGTTTGAACCTGAATCGATAATGTCGACGATACGATACCTTCCGTCTGACAAGGAACCAGAAACGTTCAGGTAAGTTCCTTTTGTCATGGATATCACGTTTGCTCTATCCACTGAATCGACGATATTGATATAGCCTGTTTCGTCAGAAGATTTAACGATAGATATATCTGTGCTGGACGCAATAAGCTGTTCATCGAGTCCTGAAGTTTCGGATTCGTATGTAGGATTATTCACGATGTTATGTATGAATACTCCTCCGACTTGCTGCATGTCAACGATAGGAGACCAGTTAGGTTGATCAGAGGAAATCGTTACCCGGAAAGTTAACGGGGATGTATTTCCTATGAACTCTGCCTTATTCTTATCAGAAGGAAGAACTTTTGTGGTTTCAAATTCCGTGGTTCCTTTTCCGATTATCGCGAATGGTCTGTATTGATAACCTACGTCGTGAGTTTCGATAGAATACTCGGATACTGTTCCTGGTACGGCAAGAACCGATATAGCAGGATAGAAAGCGTCGTATTTAAAGTCTTGGGTTGCCGACATGGAACCTCCCCCGACTTTAACTACAGAGTTGCTTGTAGTCACGTTTGGTAAGTCAAAGGTATATGAGTTTGTCTGGACGTTTGAAACCATTAAGTTAGCGCCCTCGATATCTTCCGGATAGTTCCCGTACAACGTTATTTCAGCATTTGCATTAGCTGTCCATAACGGATTGAACATGTTTCCTAAATTGACATACGAGCCTTCAATCAGTCCGTTGTTTGGATGGTTAACCAATGCTACTGGAGACCCAGGAAACAGAGTAATCGGGTCTTGTGCAAGAGACCGATTTTGGTAGTCATCAGCATCAACCACAAAATCAATTTCGCCTACCCGAGAATTATCAAATTTCGCGGCGTATAACTTAAATTTAAGGTCTTGTAACTGGTCAGCGCTCCAAGTAGAAGCGTTCTGAGATTTAAATAAAACCCCGACAAACGGTTGCTGAGTAATTATCTTATTGGTAATGACGTCGCGTTCTCCGATATTACTAATCCACATCCGGTAATTGATAGAGGATGTCAGGAGAACCAAACAGTATTCTCCCGGCTCAAGATAGACCAAGCCGTCAAAGTTAATCGTAGTGGCTACGCTACCATCATCAGAAATATTAACCTGATTGGGATAGATGTTTACCCGAGAGAACGGAACAACTTTCTGTGCAGGCATGCCGTTTACCACGGTTCGGATTTCCATTTGCGCCGGAACGTTCTCATCTTTATCATAGAAATATAAATCTACTTTTGATAAGAATACTGGATTACCGGAAACGATGAACGTCTGAGCCAAGGGGTCGTTTGCCCAACAAGTTCTTGGTTCGTGTGAGCCCGCCGGAGAAACATAATTTGGAAAATCAAGTCGTGTCGGGCTATTGACAAGTTGACTTCTATAAGCCAAGAAATCTGCTTTACTTGCAGGAAAGGCAGAATCCGGAGCACATATGAGAGCAATAGCTTCTGCGACAGAATATATTACTTTTAATGTATTAACGTTTGATATAGGCATGCTCAAATTACCAGCGCCACCGGGCCATATCGGAGGATTACTAAAGTAATTTAATGAACAATCTCCGGTTCCAGAATATCCCATGTGTTGGCAAATCTTATCAACTCGTATTCTACCTGTTATCCACCAGTACCGTTCGAATGAGCCGACTCCAGTCGGGAACAAGATATTCTGAATAACGCCTATAGCATCAACGTGACCGTTCGGGAGAATATAAGGTGACCAGACAGATGGATTCCCGACATGTGGATGAGTCGTACCGAAATAAGCTGGGTTGCGATAATATTCGAGCATCCGAGCCAGTTCACGATATTGGTCATACTGCCCGTCACTTTTCTCTAAATCGGCGATGACTGATGTAGTTACACTATACCCGTTCAGTTGCGTCACCAGGAATTCCCCGTAAGTTAAACCTGGTCTGGTATAAGGCGCAGGAGGGATATACTGATTAACCTGTGATTGATAAACGTTCTCTGAAGTAATATAACCATTTCTGGTTGAAGTTACCTCGTCCCGTGTAGTTACCAGTTGGCCAGAAGATGTAAATATAGCTTCTGCTGCAGTCTCTGAATCATTTGCATTGGTAGGAGAATCGGTTAACCTGAAATAGTGGTCTCCGCTCGGGAAGTTAAAGAAATCAGAATCATAAGTGAATACGCCTTGAACCTTACCGGTGGAGTCAGTTCTTATGGACCAGATATCTCCTGAATCAAGACCGTTTAAAGGTCTGCAGAAATCAGTTACCCGACGATTATCAAACCAGGCATGCAACTTGGAATTTGGTTTCATTCCGTGAGCAGTAAACGTAATAGTTACGTCACGCATCAAAGGAATAGCTTCCCGGGATACTTCAACATCAGTTTCGACTGAAGTATCTATCTTCTCGTTCATCTTATAGGTGGTTCCGGTTCTATCAGCTACCTGTGTCTTTCCTTCCCAGTCGTTACCGTACCAGTTATATTGCCATGCGTTCCAGACTGTGCCCCAGGTTCCAGCGTTTTGTGCTGCCTGCGCCACTGCATTATAATTACCTTCAGCCTGTAAATATGCTGTCGGTTGTTTGTTCGTGTTAAACCATATATCTGATGGCGGGTCAAGTTCCAAGGTACCAATCCAGTTCATTACCGAAAACGGATTAATATTCTCGGTTCTGGAGGTCGCGTTATTCTGAGCAAACAGGAAGTGTGTATATGGTAAGGTAGCAACGTTACCTGTTCTTTGGTAGAATGCATCGGTTCTTTCTGAATCGTTCTGTGCTACTTCATGCAGTTCCATAAACTGTTGCGAATAGGTAGGACGAATATATCCTTCCCGGAAATCCATGGAGATAGAATAATCAGGATTCTGGGCATCGCCTATCAGGTGACCGGTAAACGCATCAACAATGATGCCGTTCTTGAATCTATCAAAACCAAATTCGTCTTTAACCTGGAATGTTGCAGTATCCCGTTCAAGCAAAGAAAGAGACACGTAATATTCAAGGTTCTTAATTCTGGTTTCCAGCTTCCCTATATCCCGCATCGTGAAACGTTTATTCTCGACCTTGATTACCTTGATATCCTTCTTGACGTCGAAGACATAAGGTTCTTGCTGAAGAACAAACAAAGGCATTGTGTTAGGAGGGGTCGGGGGTTCTTTGGGATTCAGATTCGGAACCCCCTCAACATAGACAAATTCCCCCCGTGCATCCAGAACTATTTTATCGATTCGGGGCAGATAGTATTCGTAATCAGAGATGATATCTAAATCAGGACTGATGAATTCAGACGGGGCCGAGAATCCGATTCCGTTTGAATCAATCTTTGGACGAAAATCCAGACAGTCACGCAGGTTATATACTTTATTACCTGAGTTGAAGGTCGGGATGTCTTTATAATCGATTGCTCCAGTGTATGAATCAACCGAGAAGAAATCGCCCCCAGAATGATTGAAGTAATCATAGGTGATTCTAATCGGACCAGTCGGCTTCGGCATTCCTTGTTTCAGGGATACTGAACCGATATCGTAATAAGAGATTCTTTGACCGTCATCAAAATTATATCGTGAAGTGATATCGATTATCTTAGTATCATCAAACGGAGTAGCAAAACCGGTATAATCCATTTGGATAGACTTCAGCCGGAAGCAATCAGACCTGGTAAGACTAATCAGGGTTGCTTGTGCTGCCGAGGCATTATTCAGGGTAATGGTTGCATCTTCGACTAAAGTTTTAACCTTCTTCAAAGAAGCCGAATTCGATTTCTGAATCGTGGTTACCAGTCGAACTTCAGATGACCCTAACCCAAGCTCAAAGGTAATATTCTTTCCTACCGGAGAACCTGAACGAGTTACCTTTCCGGCTAAATCAATAACACTTCCATTATCGAGATTGATAGCTGTATAATTTGAGGAAGTATAAGGAGCAAACGTTTCGTCGGTATTCGCGGTGATTGTGACGTTCCCTCCCGATAACGTTCGGTCATATACCCGCCTTGTATTATAGTTCATTTCCGTGCCCGTTGGGTTCACGGTTTTGATTACGTCATACGGCAATTCATGGATATATGAATTTAACTCAGTGTCGATGACTTTAGAAGTGTTGAGAAAGTAATTGACTCCCGAGACAGTCACCCCTGCATTCGTAGATGCTGTAGCAGATATGTCGTTGGTAGTTCCGGTGATTCTAAGGGTAGTGTTACTCGGCCCAAAGGTAATGTAATCGCCTGAAGTCAGTTCAAGGTCAAACCTTGTTCCGGTCCCGGCAATTACATTTGATGAGCTCGAAACCGATACAGTTCCAGGCAACTGAACATAGGTAGGTTCGATATCGCAAGTGAAATCTGGTTTTCCTTGAATCTCCTGATATAGCTGATGTGCATTACGCTCAAAGGTATATCCTTCTTTCATCTTCAGGTCAAAGATATATAGGCGATAAGATGTAGCGCCTTCCGGGACCATTGCTCTAACTCGACAAGTTCCGACTTCGGTTCCTGACGGAGTTCCGGGAGATAATGTATACCTATCGTATATACTAACCTTGGTCAGGGTAGAAAGGTCTGGGGCAGAATATAACGAGTTGACTATGATATAGTTACCGACCGAAGTATCGATGGTCCCGTTATTTACTGTAACCGTGCTTCTTGACTTCGTGGCAGGAACATAACGAGATTTAATATTCTCTACTTCATAACCCATGACGTAAGCCTTTCCGGGAGAAACAATCCCCACGAACATATCGGCATTGCCTCCAAGTTCAGCAGATAGGAATCCGTCTACTGTCTGGGTATTTGCGCTCTTCAGGTGTTCGATGATTTCAATGTTATAAGGCCGAACCGTGAACGAACCATGTGCGTCGTATGTTCTTCTGGCCAAGGTATCGCCTAAAACAGAATATTCGGTATTGGTCGAACTTTCACGGATAATGACCCCGTTTTCAATCGCGGTAAGCTCAATGAAATCCTGGTCCATTTCTTCAACGAGATTATATACTTTCAGAGACAAATCGATAACGTACCGGTCCGCTCCTGGAGCCATGTAGTTTGATGCGCCTAACGCAGGGTCAAGTAGGCTATCATCATCTTCCGAATCGATAATATACTCAGACGCAATGAAGCCGACTTTACGGTTCACTATTGCACCTTCGCCCCCAACGTATTTCTCGACCATGATATTCTGTTCATCATGATAGACAAAATGGTCTTTGATATAGATTACGCCCGGAAGAACAGTATAGATAGTTCCGAAACCAGTAGCATCAGTAGAAGCCGCACGAACAACATCAAGAGATACATCAGCAATGATATTCTCTCCATCCGAGAATACTTTCTGGACAAAGTCATTTGCTGAAGAAGTATATTTAACGTAGAGAGTGTCTGGGTCTCCTTGAGAAGCCCTAACGTATTTAATGACTACAGCTTTGATACCTGATGTTTCACCATGAACTTCTTGGCCGACCATCCGTTCAGCAATGGCCGAGAATCCGTTAGCAAGTTTCACATAGGAATAGAAGAAATCAACCATCGATTGGCCCCCAAGAACACGTGTTCCTGGAACAAAGATGTTATCACCAAACCGCTGAATCTGTTTCTGTAACAGGGTCTGCATTTGGTTAAGTTCACGAGCCTGAACCGCCATTCCTGGTTTATACAGGATTCTCTGAAATCCCTTTGATTCATTATAGTCATCATGATAAGGTGATATATTGAAATCAAGTTTATCTGTAGCCAAAGCAGCTCCTAGTAGGTAATCGTTGTTCTGAATGCAATTCTTTCTTCGCCTGATGGCGCAAATTCTGTTCTGTTATCAATCAAAATCATACTACCTGACCATTTATCGACTTCTGGTTCAATGACCGACTGGACTGAAAACTCATTATCTTCAAAGATGAATCTATCCATGGGGATTATTCCATTCCCAGTCAAATCAGTCATGATTACCTTTTCCCCCTCAACAGAAACTATCACAAATTCAGAACCGTCTGAGTGTTTAGTTACTATCGTATCCGGGACAAAGATGTTCGCGTCGATATTAGACGAGTAACCGAGCCATGCAAAATGAGCCAGCCTTTCATTAAAGAATCTCTTCTGACCATAGCGGGAAATATTCTTCATGATACCGAATTGTCGGTAATTATTATCAATGCGAACCCCGTGAATCTTTTCTTCGCCCATATTGGTATAGAAAGATAAAGACTTAGCCCCAAATTCTTTAACAGGATTCTTTCCGTGTCCTCCAATCGGGGGGAGAATTGCTCGTGCGGTTGCTCCCTTACCATCTCCATACACTTCCACGGTTGCCCAGGTGTAATCTTTTCCTTCATCAGACATGATAATTCGTCTGATTTTTCCTTGGTTTATTTCTGCCCATGCCTTTGCTCCGGTCCCGTCACCATATATATTTATAATAGCATCGTTATAGCCATATCCTCCGGATACCACACGAATCGAATGAATAGCCCCGTCAATAGATGCCAGTTCTGAAGTAGACTGGTTTGATGTTAAATCGCCTTCCATCAGAACCACTCTTGCTTTAGCTTCTTGGCCGTCTCCTGAAATAATAACGTTTGCGGTGGTATACCCGATACCACCGTCAGGAATAGCAATATCAGTAATCATTCCGTCGTCTATAATCGGAAATGCCTTGGCGCCAGTCTTATCTACGGTAAATGATACTTCTGCGCCTTCTCCGTCCCCGCTTACCATGATAGTCGGAATATCCTGATAGCCATACCCATACGATACGTTAGCGTAAGCAATTGCTGGTGTTCCTGCGTAAAGTAAATTGGCGGTCCCGTTCATCGAATAACCAGAATCAAAATTCGGAGGCGTTACTCCAAGAGTCCCCCCACCAACAACAGTATATAGATTAGCTGAATAGAAAATCTGTTCGTTTAATACGACTGCTTCAGAAGGGAACCATTCGCGTCCTATGATTACATCAGGAGCAACCTGCATATTGCCCGGATTCGTTATTACTATCTTGGCAAGATGACCGTTATTGATAGTCGAATAAGCCTGTGCGTCAGAATTTCCCATGGTGATATCGGGAGCAGTAAGATATCCGGAGCCAGCATTGGTTATCGTCACGTCCCGAACACTTCCGGAAAAGTCAGTAATTCCGATAATTTCACCATCATAAAGAGTAAGGTTAGCAGATATACGTTCTGCAACATACTCAAGGTCAACGTTACCAGAAGTAACTATTCCGTCTCGATGAATAGGGAAAGTTAAGCCAGTATAGCCAGTATTCAAGGCTCGATAATAACGATTGGAATAGACCAGAGTCTTTCCGGCAAAATAGTATTTGTTTGGGATGAAATTCGAGAAATCGTATACCGGAGGCGAAATCACCAAGGACGCAACAGTATAATAGGTTCCGGGATTGTCTATACTGAGACCAGAAACTCTGTATTTCTCGGAAGCAAGACTTCCGTCCCCTGTAATAGTAACTTTGGCGTGAGTATAACCATACCCAGTATCATCCATGAGAACATGCTTTATCTCACCGTCAGAATAATAAGTCTCGGTGAGCGCATTCATTACCGGCATATACTTATCAGTCAGAAATTTGTTTGATAGATAAGTCGGAATGGTGCCCATGTATTTCCATAGATATCCATCAGGAGTAAAGAACGGTTCTGGAGTAATCTCTACAGGCTTATCCACTGAAGGAATTCGCCCGTTATTATCTAAACACTTGTATATATTGCGGTCATCAGTAAGGACATAGAAGTTCGCATCGTTAAGAGAAGTAGAACCACTGATAGTAAAGTTCATTACCGCATCGACTACTGCCCCGGTTCCTTCCCCGATAATCTCTACGTTTGGTTTATGGGTAAAGCTATTTCCACCTTCCACCAGTTCGATAAACGTTATTGAACCTGATTCGATATGAGCATTAGCAGAAGCACGTTCCCCGTTTCCTCCTGTAATAGAAACATACGTAGTTCCGTTAGCGTAGCCTGAACCTCCTGCCAAGAGATTAATCCCGATTATCTTATCTGAGTAAGAATCATCATAAGTATCGTATACTGTGCCCGACGTCCAATCGATTCGAGGAATAGAGTATGAAACGTCTGAAGGACGAATTTCGTTTGCAATCAGAATATTACGACGAGTAAACCTCTCAAAATGGAGGTTATCAGTAGTGAATGCGGAAACCTCACGGTTACCCGGAGAAATCACGGCCCCAAGATAGTAATAATACCGACCAGAATAAGAAGCGATTTCGTTGAAGACAGCTTCGGCTACTGAGTTCTGGAGTAAAGGAGTTGAAACGAATTTTCTGGTAGAAATATTTGGCATGTATTAAATCCCTATATATTCTATTTATATTAAAGTGTTGACTTGGTGGAAAATGGAGAGTAATATTCGGATATCAATGGCGGAACGGAGAGGAGAAAAGAATGAAACGAGTAACTCTTAAGAATTTGGAAGACTGTTCGGAAATGGAAGTGTTTGAATACGTAAGTAATCATTTACTGACTCAAAGAGAGAAAAGTTTAATGCCGCAGAACACAAAAATGTGTGCCTACAAATCACCGGAAGGACTCAAATGTGCTTTAGGATGTCTGATGACTTCACGTGAATACAAGAAATCCTTTGAGACTCTGCCCTGGGAAGACTTAGTGGCGGCAGAATTAGTTCCGATTGCTCACAAGCGTCTACTCTGTGACTTACAGAAATGTCATGACGATGAAGAAGTAAAAGACTGGCAACGTGCTTTAGATAGAATCAAGAATAAAATCGAGGCCGGAATATATTCAAAAATGCCGTTTTGAATGGGTGGTATAAGATATGGGATTGTGGGCAGAATGTTTACGGTTGGAAGAAATGAGAACTCGATAAAATGGGGATAATGATAACCCCATTTTATCGATTTAAGGTTCCGCTAATTTATTACTGAATGCGAATGCGCCAAATGATATTGAGCGAGTCATCGACCTGCTTATTAATAACTGGAAATACAGAACGTGCCAGTAATGTATCATCCGAATTTAGTAAACCTGCTTCCGTGATTGATCCGGTAGCATTTCCCGCGGGGAATGTTGCTGCATAAGCAATAACGTTAGCTGTAACGTTACCACCTGGTTCCGTCATGTTAGCGATGTCGATTTGTGTTTCCAGTTGTGTATCGGACAGCTCAGCAGCAGTGGTTCCTGTTCCAACAGCAATAGCGTCCATCAGGTTAGGTGTATCACCGCCCATACGAGCTGTAATCCAGGCTCTTCCCTCTGCTGTCACAAGGTTACGGACTTGGGTTTCTTTAACTTCACCAGTTTTTTCATTGGTCAGGGTAAAGGTAATAACGCCTTCTGGTTTAAATGTATCTTGCATTTGATATTTCCTTATGTTATTATCGATTAAAATTTTAATCGTTAAGATTTTCTTCTTAACTACAACTATTTATAATTTTAGCTTTTCCTATCCCAGAACCGGCTCATCGAATTCCTCTACCGCTCCGACATAGTCATCAATCAGATATTCTATTATAGCAGCGTATCCCGGTACGTCTTCCTCTGCGCCTACCCAGTCATCTATAAAGTAACTTCCATTCCAGATTTCATCTTCTATATGTTCTATTGCATCCCGCACGTCTTTGTTCAGGGCAAATATCAGTTCTTCTGTCGTGGAAATACTATCTTCGATTCCTGTCCCCGATTCAATATCAATTCCTTCTTCTGTATCTACGTCTTCATTAAACTCCCGGAAGGTATTTGTCACGTTCTCTATTTCATCTTCTCCGCCCACTACTTCATCAAGGCTATATTCTATTCCTGAATTCGTTCCCAGGTCTTCTGCTTCTGTTCCTTCGTCTATTCCTTTATCCAGAACCAGTTCTATTTCATCTTCGACTTCTGATTCGTTGGTTATTCCCAGGCCGTTTTCTTCCCAGATGAATAAGTCATATTGGTCAATGGTCACGATGCTTTCTTCTATCATCAGAAACAGCAATGAAGTCTGGTCTTCTGTTTCTATGTCTTCATTAATCGTTCTGTTTGATTCTGTGTTTCTTTCAAATTCATCATCTATTCCGGTTACGTCATTGTTTCCTTTTGATATGTTGAGTTCAAGGGCGTCTTCTGTTTCGGTTATGTCTTCCAGGTTACGGGACAGTGTAGGTTCTTGTTCATCGGTTACGGTATATTCGTCTTCCAGTTCTTGGGAAAGAATACTGAAAGGAGTAATCTGGTCTTTTGATTCAAATTCATCATCAAGTGCCCCGGAGAATTCTATTTCATGTTCTTCGGTTTCCTGAACGATTTCGATAAGTTCCTGGGTAATCGATTGGTTATGTTCATCGTCGGCTGTGATGTCATCGTCCAGATTCAGGTTTCTGATGAACGTGATGGTATCGGTTACTTCTGGATACTCATCAAATCCGTAGAATGCTGTGTGAATCGATTCAAACGTGTCGTCGGTATCAACGGTGTCTGTTATCAAGGTGAATCTTAACGGGACGATTGTTTCGGCGTAATTCAGGTCAGGGGTGTCGTCGATTATTAAGGTATGGCTGCCTGATTCAAATCTGGACAAGGTATATTCAAATCCTTGTGTCGGTGTATCGGTTGCATCGCTCAGGCCCCGGGTATATCCGAATATGAAGTTTTCTACAAAGGTGTTGTCGTCGACGTATCCTTCTTCTACGTAATCTCCGTCAAAATATGCTCCGTCTCCTTTCTTCAGGAACTCAGTTGTTTCCTGTTGGAAGTTGAATACTTGTTCTTCTTCAGGGGATACGATTTCTATCGGTTCTTTGTTCGGGAGAATATCAAATTCGAGTTCTTCTCCGGTTACGTCATCAGTAGATTGTCCGGTTACGTCTTTGTTTATTTCTTCATCGGCATTGGTATCTTCATCAAACTCAGATACATAGAATATCGGGAACTTGATATCATCGTCGGTATTGGTGATATCTTCAGGTTCGCGGACGTATGAAGTAATCGGTTCTAATTCATCTCCTGACGGGACGGTCTCGTTAAAGATTACCGTGAGGTTGTGTTGCCCATCATCGATAATATCATCTTGGTCATCGTCTATTTCGTCGACGTCATCAAGGAATCCTTTAATAGGTTCGTTTGAATATTCTTCTGATGTGATAGCGTCATCGTTTATTTCGTGAACGTAGAATATCGGGAACAGAATCCAGTCTTCTGTTTCTGATGAATCATCTAGTTCATGAACGACCGGCACGTCCATGAAATATACGAAATCTGAATCATCTATATCGAATTCTTCGTTTAATCCTTGTGTAGGTATTAACTCTCGATTATCACCCACCAAAATCGATTCTGATGCGTTCTGGACGGGTTCGTTTGATATGATGTCTTCGGGTTCATATTCATCATCAAACCATACGTTATAGGTAATGGCCTGAATTACAGTATCATCGAATGCATCTTCTGAAGTATAGTAACCGGAGGCTTCAACGTAGTCTTCTTCAAAATAAACTCCGTCTCCTTTCTTCAGGAATTCTTCTGTATCCCGGAAGAAGTCTACTTGACGGAAGAAGTCTTCGTCGTTTGTTTCGATTATGGAGTTTGGTTCAAATACGATTCCGAATACCGGGGATAATTCGACCGTGGTTACGTCATCAGACGGAACAGGTTCGATATCCTTGAACTCGTTATCGTCAAAGAACATATCCTCGGTTTCATCTACTACATAAACTGTCGGAAACCGGATATAATCATCAATGCCTGGCTCTACGTCATCCAGATAACGAACCATGTCCTGTACATAGGTGAATTCTTCGTCGTTTGTTTCAACGATGGTATTCGGGGACGCGGTTATATCAAAGGTTCTTCCCAGGTCGATAAACTCATCATAGGTATCAGCCAGGTTTGGAACCGGTTCTTTCGAGATTAAATCTTCTGTGTCGAATGTGTCTTCAGGATTCAGTTTAAATACTTGTGGGAACCGGATGAATTCATCAGGGTCAAGTAAGGTCTCTAACGAATGGAACGAGATATCATATACACGTTCTTCTCCTGTCGGAACAGTTTCATTAATGATTACAGTGATGTTGTGCTGACCATCGTCGATAATATCATCTTGGTCATCATCAATCTTATCGACATCATCCAGAAGGGTCGGAACCGGTTCTTTTGATATCAGGTCTTCTGAATCAAATTCGGATACCAGGTTATGAAGAATATTCAGGGGGAATCTGACCAGTTCCCCTGTTTCGGCTACGTCGTCCAGAATAGGATTGTAATCATTCTGACGATAGAATTCGTCCCCGGTCAATGAATCTGCCGTGGATACTGAAGTAATATCAAAGGCTCTTCCCAGGTCGATAAACTCATCATATGTATCAGACATGTTCGGGACCGGTTCTTTTGATATGATATCAAATGCTACTGTATCAGAATCTACTTCTTGCGTAATGGTTATCGGGAACCGGATATATTCATCAGGGTTTACTTCGGATTCAAGCTCATATACATAAGCGTTGAATCTGGTGAATTCGTCTTCGGTCGGAACAGTTTCATTAATGATTACAGTGATGTTGTGCTGACCATCGTCGATAATATCATCTTGGTCATCATCAATCTTATCGACGTCATCCAGCAACTCAAGTGTTAAGCCACGAATCTTGGTGATATCTTCGGACGCGACAGCATAATCGTCAATCACCAGAGGCAGTTCTGCCGGGAATACTAAGGATTCGTGGACATAGAACAGGTCTTCTAAATCAAGGAACCTGAAGACGCCGTCTGCCTGAATTTCGACTTCCTCGAATAATTCAAAGTCATCATCCAGTTCAAGCTCGTGGGTTCCGATATAATGGTCAAGTTCAGGTTCACCTTCTGCTACAGCGACATCATCCAGTTCAAGCTCATGGGTTCCGATATCTAATTCAAATTCTGGCTCATCTTCAAATGTCACGTCATCGAATAATTCTAAATCAGAACCTATTGTTTCTAATTCGTCTTCAAGAACTACATCATCGTCGATTTCCAGAGTGCCGATAACCAGGTCAAATTCAGGTTCCCCGAGGCCGATTACTTTATCGTCTAATTCAAGTTCCCCAAGAACCAGTTCGTGTTCAGGATTTCCTGTGACGGTAACGTCGTCATCAATAACCAGGGTTCCGATGACCAGTTCTGCTTCGATTTCTTCGAGGACATCAAAGTCATCGTCCAGTTCCCGGTTCAGAATATTAACGTGATTGAATATCAGGTCATAATCATCAGACGCCGACAAGTATTCATAAATGGTACGTTCGATTATGAGATTCGGTTCTTTGATCTCGTAGCCATATTCTTTATCCAGATGAAGAATTACATAGTCTGTTTCTTCGTCAAGATTAACGTGAATATCAAAGTTTGAGTCTTCAGATATAGAACCGTGGGAATGAGCAAAGTCGAAATCGTATTCGCCCTGCGCAAGAGCAAGAACTACGTTTCCGTTACGTTCAATAGTTGAGTTGCCGGACAGGGAATAAATCGCCCTGGCAATAGATACCTGTGCGCTTTCTGAATCGAATGTTTCTGAAGGAGTTCTTAGTTCCCGAAGTTCAATTATCTCGGTACCAGAACCGGTTATTTCAACAATCGCCTGTGTGGATATTTTCTTGATATCTTCGTGAGCCAAAACCGGTTCCTCTTTATTATTCTTCTTTTATACTATTTATTACGAAATTGCCAAAGTTAAATCAGAATCATCGGCATCAATCGTTTCGGTAACGTCAAGCTTGGTAACGTTATCGGTGAGTTTGACTCCCTTTAACAAATCAGAAGCCGCAAAGATTTCTTCCAGTTCAAGTTCAAGCTGATTATCATGAATATGAATATCAATCTCATCAGACGCGGTAACCAGTTCGTTTATGTGATATTCGCCCGGAGGAAGATTGTCAAACGTCCCTTCATCGATAACCGGGATATTCTCTTTAATGACTTTATCGACTTCTTTTGATATTCTTTCCGCTACCTGAATCAGGTCATCTTCTTCGACGGTCAGGGTAGAATCAAAGGAAGGATTGTCTATCGGGGAGACAAAGATATCTTTCTGGATAGCAACCTGTTTGAGGGTGGTATCAATCAGGGTAGATATATCGGTCTGAACAGAAGAAATCTCAAAGGAATTAACATCGACAAGATTAGATACAGAATCGAAAAGTTCTTTCTCGCGTTCGTTCTTGGTGATATTGACCGTGGTCGTGATGGCAAACTCGTTCTTGAGAAGATATTCCGCAAACAGTTTGGTTCCTGCCGGGTGAATGTTCTCTAAAACTGCACGTTTGTAATCTTTAAGCTGTTGGTCAACCCGTAAGACATAGGAGAACGGCTGATAGTAATGATAATCCTGAATATAGATATCATCAGAAGGGAAAGAATCATTTGATTTATAGTAACCAGGATACTTTGCCTTTCCGCCGGGTGTAATCATTATGATTGCATCGTCCCCGTCTCCCAGGGAAGTAGAAATCTCGTTTGAGTTTGGGTTGCCGTAACCGGTATCTTCCCGGAACATTCTATCAAGTTCCCCGACATAATCTGATGCAAAATAATCTGATTCTGTATAGTTCTGTTTGAAGAACCAACCTTCATCTTCTATTCGGTCAATTACGTCTTCAAATACTAAACCATCCTCGGTCAGGTCATAAACTGTCTTTACCGGATTGCGTTTCTTTGAGGTAAAGAAATTATAGAATTCGAGTTCCCCGTAGTTGATACCAAACGAAATCAGGTGCAGTGCTTTAATCCCGCCATTGCCATCGACTTTAATTACCTTTGCTTTTGAACGTCTTCCTGAACCTATTCGGATGATTAATACGTCTCCGACTTTGAATCCTTTTCCAGGAGCGATAATCTTGTACTGGTTTGGCGTCGGGATAACCACGGCCCGGAATTCTTCGAACTCTATTATATCACCTACTGATATAGGTATATTCGTTGAATCATCGATAAAGAATTCGGCTACTCCGGTTCCGCCGTATATATTCTCGGCTATCTTCCGACGTTCTATATTCAGTTCGTATCTGGTGGTTCCGGATGCATTACGGATGATTACCTTTCTGTTAGCAAGGTCGTTAGCATCGCCTTTCTGTATCTGTAGGAATATCGATACATTCCGAATCCATTTACCATCAGATGCCCTGAATACTTTAGTCTTGGGATAGAATATTTCTACTTCTGTATCGTAGAGTAGCCTGAACAGGAGGTCGTATGAACGTGAACTTCCTTTGGTCGAGTAAAGAGAAGTAATGTGCTTGGTTAGAGCACGTTTGTTGAATAAGACCGATTCGGGGATTCCGTGCCAGAACTCCCGCATGAAATACTGAATGAAATCATCGGTCGTGGAATCGATATCTCCGTATAAAAGAGTGTTTTGGAGAAGTTCCTGAGCCTGTCCATTCTGTTCCATGAACTCATAATAAGCCTTCACGAAAGTCGTAAATACAGGATAATCTGTCTGAACGAACTCCGGGAATTGGCCTTGAATTAAAGGAGATAGTTTATTTAATAGATTCATGGGAAGGACGATTAGGTATATTACTATTTATAAGCAATTTGCTAATCGTCGATTCCGATATCGAAAGTAGCCCAATCTCCTGATAGAGTTAAATTATGAACATCGTTAACGAGCCAGATTCCTCGAGCGTCGGGGACATAAGGCGGTTCTGGGGGAATCGGGGCTTCATAGCATCCGAATGCCGCGACGAAGTTTCCGCCAGAAGTGGTTTCGGTCCATGTTCCAGGAATCTGAACTGGATAACTTCTGTTTATTACGTCGTCTTGTCCGAGTTGACCTGTCCCGTTATCGCCCCAAGCCCAGATAGTACAATCAGACCTCACTGCGGTCATGAAACATATACCAGATGAAATAGAAATCCATGTTCCGGGAACCTGAACTGGACTCGATGAATCTTTACCCTGTGTATCTCTTCCCAACTGCCCTCTATCATCATCCCCCCATATCCATAACGAACAATCTGTCTTTAGCGCCATCGCGTTATATCTGGATGCGGTAATACAAGTCCAGATTCCCGGAATCTGAACCGGGGTGCATTGATGGTTGATATTATTGATACCGAGTTGACCACAATCGTTCTGGCCCCAGGCCCAGAGGGTACAATCATCTTTTATCCCAAAGGCGCTCCATGAATCAGAAGCTATATCTATCCAGATTCCGGGAACCTGAACCGGTGTACTCCGGCTGATTCTGTCCCCTACACCAAGGAACCCAGAAGAATTTGCGCCCCAGGTCCATAAAGTACAATTAGTTTGTAGGGCCATCGCGGCACTTCTTCCTGCCGCCGTCTTTAGCCACATACCAGGAATCTGGACCGGAGAAGATTTCGGGATAATAGAGTTGTCGGCAAGTTTGCCGCCAATATTACAACCCCAGGTCCACATGGTTCCATCAAGTTTGATTCCGAGAATCTGGGATGTGGACATAGAGAAAGAATGCCAGATTCCAGGTATTAGCGTCGGTGTACTTCTTGGGTTTGTGTCTCCTGTTCCCAATTCCCCGGCAGGATTTGCCCCCCAGGTCCACATTTGTCGAGAAGTATCCAAAGCAGCAGCAAATATATTGGATACCTGAATGCATCCGAAACTATTATTTACATAAAGAGGAACCGGGGATGGTGTGGTAGAACAGACGCCAAGTTGCCCAGAAGTTCCGTTACCCCAAGTCCAGAGAGTGCATTCTGTTAATGAGGATGGTGGAGGTGGAGGACCAAGTTCTTCTCCCTCTATACCTAAGGAATGGTTACCTCCTGCGTATAAGCCTATCCAGGTTCCTGGTATCTGAATCGGACTTGACCTTTGTGAGAATGTTCCGTCCCCGAGTTGGCCATTTCCGTTATGTCCCCACGCCCATAAAGTATTATCTGACTTGATGCCTAAGGAATGATAATCTCCTCCAGATATTCCTAACCATGTTCCTGGAACCTGAACCGGACTTGACCTGTTTGTGATTGTTCCGTCTCCAAGCCGTCCGCATACGTTATATCCCCAAACCCATAAAGTACAATCTGACTTGATACCTAAGGAGTGAGAACTTCCTCCTGATATACTTATCCAGGATCCCGGAACCTGAATAGGAGTTAACTTGGTTGCTGTAGTCCCGTCCCCGAGCTGACCCAATCCGTTATTTCCCCAAGCCCACAAAGTACAATCTGATTTGATACCTAAGGAATGGCTACCTCCTCCGGATATACTTATCCATGTTCCCGGAATCTGAACCGGGCTTAACTTTTGTGTGGTCGTTCCGTCCCCGAGTTGACCATTTCCGTTATCGCCCCAAGTCCATAAAGTATAATCTGACTTGATGCCTAAGGAATGATAACATCCTCCG
>Ga0265293_10000452_pt1 | contig 98990 bp, 76 predicted proteins | sample Munlanlewell138R_FD_192505 | JGI IMG/M metagenome (GOLD analysis project Ga0265293, IMG submission 192505) | Leachate microbial communities from a municipal landfill in Southern Ontario, Canada - Leachate well 138R | ecosystem: Engineered > Solid waste > Landfill > Unclassified | place: Canada... | reverse complement strand
AACGGCAGGCTCGAGCACCTCCGCGGCTCCGCGCTCGGATTCCGGAACCTCACGAACTATATTGCGAGATCACTCCTCGAGGCCGGCGGATTCCGACCGCTCCTACACTCCCAAATGCGATGAGCCGGTTAATGCGGGGTCACCGACTGAAAGAAAGCAGCCACAAACCCGCACAATCGAGCCCACATTTCAAATGCGACCTGAGCTAGCAAACAAAACCCCTGATCAAACAAATAAAGGAACCCCCGCAAGTAGAAGCCTTGCGAGGGTTCAGTAACGGTGTAATAGCCGCTACGTGGCTCCGACCGGCATCGATCCGGTGACCTTTCGATTTTCAGTCGAACGCTCTACCAACTGAGCTACAGAGCCAGGCAATCGAAGTAATGACGACCGCCAGAGACGAAGAAGCCCTTCCGAGGAAGGGCTCTTCATCTGGCGACCCTGACGGGACTTGAACCCGCGACCTCCGCCGTGACAGGGCGGCGCGCTAACCAACTGCGCCACAGGGCCATAACTCACAATATTCAATTATATTCATGTCCAGTGACCCCAACGGGATTCGAACCCGTGTTGCCGCCGTGAAAGGGCGGAGTCCTAGGCCGCTAGACGATGGGGCCAAACGGTTTCCCGTTTGCTACCGAGATGAAATACTACGGTGCTTGCGCATGCTCATGCAAATCGGGCGCACCGCCGCCGGTTCCCCGGCGTGTCGCACCCGCCCGGTCAGCCTCCGAGCGCCCGCTGTACGCGCTGCAGCGAGATATTTTCGTGCACGAGCACACCCGAGTCGGTGCGCTGCTCGAAGTGGTAGCCGATGCGCCCCTGCGACAGCAACCCGATCAAGTAGGGCTCGGTCGGGTTCCACATCACCCAGGTCGGCTGGCCGTACTGGTTCGGCCCGAGGAACGTGATCTCGATCTCTCTCCCACCGAAGCGCTGCACGCTGGGCATGAGCCGCTCGGTCGAAAGGGCGACACTGCCCGCTCCCGTCTGCTGCATCTCACTCATAGCTCGATCCTAGCGAAGGAGCGGTCCTTCAGGGTAGACGCCCCGCTCTATGCTCCGGCAAAAAACGCCCCGGTCACGCGTGCGAGCCCGTGCAGGTCGTTGACGTGGGCGAGTTCGCGGGCGGAGTGCATCGAGAGCAGCGGCACGCCGACGTCGACCGTGCGGATCCCGATGCGCGTCGCCGTGATCGGTCCGATCGTCGACCCGCAGGGCACCGTGTTGTTCGACACGAATACCTGCCCGGTCACGCCGGCACGCTCGCAGCTGCGACGCCAGAGCGCAGCACCGTGCGCGTCGCTCGCGTAGCGCTGATTCGCGTTCACCTTCAGCATCGGCCCCTGCCCCGCGAGCGGCTGCACGTTGGGGTCGTGCTTCTCCGCGTAGTTCGGGTGCACGGAGTGCCCCGCATCCGCGGAGAGACACCACGACGCGGCCATGGCGCGCACCGCTTCCTCCTCGGTCGCCCCGACGCCCGCCCGCAGCCGCTGCAGCACATCCTCCAAGAAAGGCCCGGCCGCACCCGAACGCGACGCCGAACCGAGCTCCTCGTGGTCGAACGCTGCAAGCATCGAGATCGTACCCGGCTCTGGTTCCGTCGCGAGCAGCGCCACAAGACCGGCCACGACCGAGCTCAGGTTGTCCAGGCGAGGCGACGCATATAGTTCACTGTTCACTCCGATGCGCGCGGGCGGCTGCGTATCGTGCGTACGCACGTCCATTCCGGCGATCGCATCGGGCGCGACCCCGGCGGCATCGGCGAGCACCTCAAGGAACGGCCGCTCGCCGGCCAGCCCCACCCCGATCACGGGCTGCGTGTGGCGCTGACGGTCGAGCTCCAGACCAGAGTTCGCTTCGCGGTCGAGATGGATCGCGAGCTGAGGGATCCGGCCGACCGGTCCCGTGCGCACGAGTTTCTCGTCGCCCTCGACCGTCACGACTCGGCCCGCGAATTCGAGGTCACGGTCGAGCCACGAGTTGAGGAGCGGCCCACCGTACACTTCGACGCCGACCTGATTCCAGCCGCGGGCGCTGAAATCCGCGTGCGGCTTCACGAGGAAGCCCGGCGAGTCAGTGTGCGCGCCGAGCACGCGCACGGGACTCTCGGCGACAAGGTCGGCGCCCGCACGCCAGGCGATAATCGCACCGTCGCGGCAGACGAACCCGCACCCCTCCGAGGTGAGCGGCTCCCAGGGTTCGGTCTCGACGTGCTCGCGGAAGCCCGCCTCGCGCAGCGCCGTCACTACTGCGGCAACAGCGTGGAAGGAGGAGGGCGCCTCCCCGATAAACGCCGAGAAATAGTCGAGGTACGCGTCACGATCTTTCAGCAGGTGCTGCGGAGCCTTCGCCGAGCGGCTCCGACGTGACCTGCGCGACGTCGAAGCGGAGCTCACTCGGAATCCTCTGCGCTTTCCGGCGCCTCAAACCCGGTCGCGAACTCGGCAAGGAGTCGCGCGCCGAAGCCCGTCGACCCAACCGAACGCCACAGGTCGTCGCTCTCCGCCTGCATCGTTCCCGCGATGTCGAGGTGCCCCCACGGCGTGCCGTCGACGAACTCGTTCAGGAACAGCCCGGCAAGGATCGCCCCGGCGTACTGGCCGCCAATGTTCGAAAGATCCGCAACGTTCGACTTCAGCTGGTCCGAGTAGCGCTGGTCGAGCGGGAAGCGCCAGATGTTCTCGTCCGTCGCCTCTGCGGCCTGCTCGAGCTGGGCTGCGATCGCATCGTCGTTCGCGAGCATCACCGCGGTGCGGGTGCCGAGCGCCGCCATGGCCGCACCGGTCAGCGTTGCGATGTCCACGATGGCGTCGGGTCGACGATCCGCCACTGACGCATCCTCGGTGGCGAGCACGAGGCCGTCGGCCATCACGAGGCGCCCCTCGGCGTCGGTGTTCTTCACCTCGACGGTCTTCCCGCCGCGGATCGAGAGCACATCGCCGAGCTTCGTGGCGCTGCCCGACGGCATGTTGTCCGTGCACATGAGCCACCCGGTGACGGCGGTGGTCGCACCGAGGTCGCGCAGCGCGGTCATCGAGGAAAAGACTGCCGCGGCCCCCATCATGTCAAACTTCATTGCCGCGTGCATCGCGTTCGAGGGCTTGAGGCTGATCCCGCCCGAGTCGTACATGATGCCCTTGCCGATGAGCGCGAGGTGCCCGTCGGCGTCGGCGGGCCGGTAGGTCAGCTTCACCATCCGCGGCTCTTCAACGCTGCCCGCGTTGACGCCCAAAAGACCGCCGCAGCCCATCTCCATGAGCGCAGCCCGGTCGAACACCTCGGTCTCGAGACCGAACTCGGGTGCGAGACGCTCGATGACCTCTGCGAACTTCACCGCGCTCAGGTGACGGGGCGGCGTATTCGCGAGATCCCTCGCAAGCGCCGCGGTCCGGGTCAGCACGAGCGCACGCTCCACGCCCTGCGCGGCCGCCTCCTCCTGGCCCTCGCCGAGCTGCAGCATGAGCTCTTCGAGTTGCACGGTCTTGGGGTCGCTCTTCAGCGCGTCATACCGGTATCGGGCAAGCACCGCACCCTCGACGGCGACCTGCACCGCAATCTCGACATCCCAGTCCGCCGCGGCGAGCACGCCCGTCAGATCGACCGCGAGCCGGCCGCACTCGCGGGCTGCGCGGGTGAACGCGGCGACCGCATCACGCAGCTGCGCATCCGTCTCGATGCTCGCAGACCCCGTCCCGACAAGGACCTTGAGCGGGGCTCCCGGCAGCACCAGCGTCTGGTTCTTCGCGCCCTTGAACCCCGCGGCGGCGAGCGCGGCGCGGTCGATGCCAGCAAGCCCGTCCGGCAGGTCACCCTCGGCGCCGACGAACACCGCCACGGCGCCAGCGTCGCTCGGCGGCTGGGCCGAGACGCTCACCCTCGGGGAGTGCTCAAGAGAAGGAACAGGATCGAAGGCAGGGTCAATCACAACGCTCATGGCCAACAGCCTAGCCCCCGCCACGGACATTCTCTCCGGAGGTCGGTGACGAGCAGGTGAAGCCTCGCGACAGACCCGGGCGAGGGATCCCACGCCCCCAGTCACGGTCAGTGTGCACATGGGGCTCCAGTGTGCACGCGGGCCACCCCACCCCAGGTGCACGCTCACCCCCGGGGTGCACGTTCACAAAAAGCCGCGAGGGCTCCCGCCCCGGCAGCCGGCTCAGCCCCGGTACGCCCCCACGAGCCGCACCGCGCCCCCGTCGACGCCCTTCGCGCCCTGCTCGAACCCGTCGAACGAGCGCTCAGCGGTCGACACCGTGCCGGCCACCCAGGTGTCGAGCCCCTCCGCGGTGAGCGCGGCAGCGACCTGCGGAGCCCGGTCCGCGGCGACGACCGCGAACATTCCGACCCCGAGGTTCCACGCGCCCTCGAGCGACTCGAGCGAGTGCCCGCCGAGCTCCGCGAGGTGGTGGAAGACGGGCAGCGGCGTCCAGGTTGCGCGGTCGACCTCGACCCACGAGCCGACGGGCAGCACCCGCGCGAGGTTCGCGGCGATCCCTCCACCGGTCACGTGCGACAGGGAGTGGATCGCGCCGTCGAGCGAGGAATCCTCAAGCACCCGCAAGAGCGGCGCCGTATAGAGAGCGGTCGGCGTGAGCAGCGCCTCGCCATAGCTCGCCCCGAGATCCGCGCTGTGCTCGTGGTAGCCGATACCCCGCTCGGCAAGGATGTGGCGAACGAGCGAGAACCCGTTCGAGTGAAGCCCTGAGGCGGCCATCGCGAGCACGACATCGCCGTCGCGCACCCGGTCGGGCGACAGCATCTTGTCAGCCTCAACGACCCCGGTCGCGGCGCCCGCCACGTCGTAGTCGTCGGGACCGAGCAGGCCCGGGTGCTCAGCGGTTTCGCCGCCCACGAGCGCGGTGCCGGTGGCGGAGCACGCCTCGGCGATCCCTCGCACGATATCGGCGATGCGCTGCGGCACGACCTTGCCGCAGGCGATGTAGTCCGTCATGAACAGCGGCTTCGCGCCGACCACGACGATGTCGTCGACGACCATCGCGACAAGATCCTGCCCGATCGTGTCGTGCTTATCGATCGCCTGCGCGATCGCGACCTTCGTGCCGACGCCGTCGGTTGAACTCGTCAGCAGCGGGCGCTTGTAGCCGAGCAATGCCGATGCGTCGAAGACCCCCGCGAAGCCGCCGACACCACCGATCACCTCGGGGCCGTGCGTGCGGGAGACTGCGGACTTCATCAGCTCGACCGCAAGGTCTCCGGCGGCGGTGTCCACTCCGGACTGGGCATAGATCGACGAGTTCTCGGTCACCAGTCCAGGGTACCCTGCCGCGACGGGGATGCCTCACGAATGTGCGAAACTATTCGTTGCGCCTGTTCGGCGCATCTCGACCCTCGGGGAGTAGTCACCCAGCATGTGCGGCATCGTCGGAATCGTCTCGCAAGAACTCGTCAACCAGCAGGTGTACGACGCGCTGCTCCTGCTGCAGCACCGCGGCCAAGACTCGACGGGCATTGCCACGCTCGACGGCGACTTCTTCCATATGGTGAAGGCGAAGGGTCAGGTGCGCGAGGCCTACCGCACCCGCGACATGCGGAGCCTGCTCGGCAACGTCGGTCTCGGTCACGTCAGATACGCAACGAAGGGATCGGCCGCCACCGAGGAAGAGACGCAGCCGTTCTACGTAGGCGCCCCGTACGGCATCACGCTCGTACACAACGGCAATCTCACGAACACCCGCGAGCTCACCGCCGAGCTCTACAACATCGATCGGCGGCACCTCAACACCCACTCCGACACGGAGCTGCTGCTCAACGTGCTCGCGAACGAGCTGCAGGCCGGAATCCGCGGACTCTCCCTCGATGAGGGGCAGGTGTTCGACGCGGTCGCTCGCGTGCACGAACGCGTCGAGGGATCCTACGCCGCCATCGCACTCATCGCCGGCTACGGGCTGCTCGCGTTCCGTGACCCCCACGGCATCAGGCCGCTCGTGCTCGGGCGGCGCACTGCCGCGAACGGGGCCGATGAGTGGGTCGTCGCGTCGGAGTCGCTCGTGCTCGAGTCGGGAGGCTATGAGGTGGTGCGCGACGTCGAACCCGGCGAGGCGGTGCTCATCTCCCCCGACGGCACGATGGTTTCTCGGCAGTGCGCCGCAGCTTCCCGCCTCGCTCCGTGCGCGTTCGAGTACATCTACCTGGCACGGCCCGACTCGGTGCTCGACGGCATCTCCGTGTACGACGCACGTCTCCGCCTCGGCGACGTGCTCGCCGAGGAGATCGCAGAGCAGCTCGAAGGCGTCGATATCGACGTCGTCATGCCGATCCCCGACTCGGCACGGCCCAGTGCGATGCAGGTCGCGCAGCGGCTCGGGATCGAATACCGCGAGGGCTTCTTCAAGAACCGCTACGTCGGCCGTACCTTCATCATGCCCGGGCAGGCGGTGCGGAAGAAGAGCGTGCGCCAGAAGCTCAACGCGATGAGCGTGGAGTTCAAGGGGAAGAACGTGCTCATCGTCGACGACTCGATCGTGCGCGGCACCACGTCACGCGAAATCATCGAGATGGCACGGTCCGCTGGGGCGAAGTCGGTGACGTTCGCGTCGGCCGCGCCGCCCGTCGTCTACCCCCACGTGTACGGCATCAACATGCCGACGCGGGGCGAACTCGTCGCGCACGGACGCACCACCGAAGAAATTTGCGAGGTGCTCGGAGCCGATCATCTCATCTACCTGAGCGTCGAAGGCATGAACCGCGCCATCATGCAGGGGCAGGATCACGTGACCGAGCTCGAGCAGAGCTGCTTCACGGGCGAGTACATCGCCGGCCACGTCGATGCCGAATACCTTGCGTGGGTCGAGGCGACGCAGGAAAGCTAGGGATCGCGGACCCCTCGGTGTCGCGCTGAATTTCAGCCCACTCCGGCACTCTCAGCGCCGGACCGGTGTTTGTGCTGCGGTTGAGCGCTGAGGCCTACGACGTCTCCCCGTCGTTACGCCGGTTCGAGTCACTGTCGGTGTTCGCGGCGCTATTCGTGTTCGCGGCGCCGTCGGCGCTCGCCGCACTCTCGTTCTTCGCGGATCCCTCATCACCAGCCTGATCCGCGGCATCCGCCGCGCCCTTCGCGCCGGCACCGTCTTGATCGGTGCGGACCTCCTTCTTCAGGATGCGCATCGACTGTCCGAGACTCTTCGCGAGCCCGGGAAGTTTCGGCGCGCCGAACAGCAAGAGGATGATGAAGAGGATGACGACGAGGTGCCACCCGCCAAGGCCTTGGAACATGCTGTTTACACTCCAGTCGGTAGAGGTCGGCCCATTATCGCACGTCAGTCTGGACGGCGACGCCCGAACCGCGGCGGCGCCTCGCAACACGGGCAAGGATGAGGGCGACGATCGCGCCAACGCCGAGGCCGAGCGCGGCCCCAATCAGCGCCACGAACCCAACGATCTGACCGAGCGTGTACTCCGAGGCCGCCGCGAGCGGAGTGAGCAGCGCCAGCAGCGTCGCCACGAGCACACCCACGACGGCTCCGCCGATGATGACGCGACCGAAACGTACCGAACGCTCGATCACGACCTCTTGCTGGCGCTCCTCGACGACCGGCACGCGCTCGGCTGCCGGCTGCTCGGTTTCGGGCTGCGCTGTGTCAGCCTGCTCGGTGCCGCCTTGTCCGGTGTCGTGCTCTCCGGTGTCGTGCTCTCCGGTGTCATTCTGTCCGGCTTCGTGCTGTCCGGCTTCGCGGTGCTCGCCGTCGCGGCGCTCGGCGTCGCGGTCAGGATCGGTCATGCTCATGTGGTCCATTCTCGCAGCCCGCGCCTGAGTGCATGGACCTGAGTGCATGGACCTGAGTGCACGGACCTGAGGGCACAGACACGACTGAATGCACGATCACGTCCCAGCGACGAGCGGCAACAACCCGTCGAGATCCGCTCGGGCCCCTGAGGCCGTCACCCGCGACCCATCGAGCGCGTCGCGCCACGCGAGGCGGCCGGTCGCGAGTTCGATCCAGGTTGCGGGGTCAGTTTCGATCACGTTCGGTGGCGTGCCCCGGGTGTGGCGCGGCCCGGAGACGCACTGCGTCGCACCGAACGGGGGCACCCTGACCTCAACGGTGTTCCCGGGGGCGCGCTCCGCGAGCTCCTCGAGCAAGTACCGCACCGCGGTCGCCAGGTGGGTGCGCTCAGTCGATCCGCCGGCCACCGCGGCGAGTGCTGCGCGCCCATTCTCGACCGTGATTCTTCGCTTCGCCATACCGCCCACCCTAGGGCGGCGTCGCCCGGGGCGCGCTGCCGGTGTCGGCGGCTCGCGCTATCCTGATCGGGTGAAGATCCTCGTGCTGGGGCCGGGTGCCCGCGAACACGCCATTGTCCTTGCTCTCCAGGCCGAACAGGCGGGGCATGAGATCGTCTGCGCTCCAGGCAACGCGGGGGTGGCCGCGAGTGGGGTCGAAACGCCGGAGCTCGACTTCACGAATCCTGCGGCGGTGACAGATTTCGTGAGGGATCGGGGCTTCGACCTCGTCATCGTTGGCCCTGAGGCTCCGCTCGTCGCGGGGGTCGCCGACCCGCTTCGCGCGGCCGGTGTGCCGGTCTTCGGCCCCGACCAGGCGGCGGCGCAGCTCGAGGGCTCGAAGGCATTCGCGAAGCGCGTAATGGATGCGGCGAACGTGCCGACCGGGCGAGCCGCACGCGTCACATCGGTCGACGACGCGGGCCCGATCCTCGACGAGTTCGGCGCCCCGTACGTTGTGAAGGCCGACGGTCTCGCCGCGGGAAAGGGCGTGCTCGTCACCGAGGATCGTGCCGCGGCCCTCGAGCACGTTCGCACCTGGGCCCCTCACGGCGACGTGCTCGTCGAGGAGTTCCTCGACGGCCAAGAGGTGTCACTCTTCTTCCTCGCGGACGGGCACAATGTGCTACCGCTCACCCCCGCGCAAGACTACAAGCGCATCTTCGACGGCGACGAGGGCCCGAACACGGGCGGCATGGGCGCGTACTCTCCGCTGCCGTGGCTGCCCGGCGGCGTGGACGCCTTCGTCGAGGAGGTTACGCGAACCGTCGCGCTGCCGACCGTTCGCCAGCTCGAGTCCGAGGGCACCCCGTTTGTGGGGCTCCTCTACTGCGGTTTGATCGTCACTGCCAAGGGCATCCGCGTCATCGAGTTCAACGCACGTTTCGGCGACCCCGAAACGCAGGTTGTCCTAGCCCGGCTCGAATCCCCGCTGAGCAAATACCTTCTGGCTGCGGCTGAGGGATCCCTCGCCACTCAACCAACTCCCGAGTTCTCCGATGAGCCCGCCGTGATCGTGGTCGTCGCGAGCGAGGGCTACCCGGGCGACGTGGTGACCGGGCGGCAGATCACGGGGCTCGACGCGGCCGCGCAGGTTCCCGGAGTGCACCTCGTGCACGCCGCAACGCAGCACGACGACCTCGACGTGTGGACCGCGACGGGCGGGCGCGTGCTGGGCGTCGTCGCGCGAGGGGCGGACTTCGCTGAGGCTCGGAGTCGAGCCTACGAGGCGGTCGGCCTCATCGGGCTCGAGGGGTCGCAGCACCGCACAGACATCGCCGCACGCGTCGCCTGAGCGGCGATGCTGAGGCGCCATCGGGACGTTGGCATCTGGCGCGGCATCGTCTCGTGCGACGTCACCTGATGCCGCGGTGGCCTGGTTGTTGAGGTGGTCTGGTTGCTTAGGCGGTCTGGTTGCTGAGGCGCGCCAGAGGGCGCCATCAGTCTCCGCGGATGATCGAATCGAAGTCAGGGTCCGGCCCCGCATCATAGGCGGAGGCACCACCCTTCTTTCCAGACGTCGGCGGACCAGGGAGCACGAGCGGGGTGAGGTTCTCGGGCTCGGGCTCCTCGAAGATGCGCCGAGATCGAGGCGAGGGAACCGGTCTGGTGTCGGGTTCTGGTTCAGGTTCTGGTTCCGAGGCTGGATCGGGCTCGGCCGCTTGTTCCGGCTCGGGTTCCGGCTCGGATTCCGGAGCCAGGTCGGGGTCCACTACAGGATCGGGCTCTGCTACAGGATCGGGCACGGTCTCCGAGGAGTCAGCCCCGGTGTCCTCTGCCATTGCCTCGACGTCAGCATCAGCCTCAGCTGCACCCGATTCCGGTTCGACCGCATCAACAAATTCGCGTTCGGCAGTTTCTGACTCAAAAGTTTCTGGCGCAGCAGTTTCTGACTCAATGGCCTCAGCGGCTTCTGCCTCAGCGGCTTCGGGCTCGGCAGATTCCAGCTCGGCAAATTCCAGCTCAGCGGATTCCGTCCCAACGGATTTTGGCGCAATTACTTCGGGTTCGGTGCGATCCGAAGCATCGGTATCCGGCACTTCGGGTTCTGGGAGCACAAGTGCCTCGGCTTCGGCAGGCACGGCGGCCTCCGCCCCAGCAGGAGCGGCGGCCTCCGCCCCGGCAGGAACGACCACTTCGGCCCCGGCAGGCTCAGACCCGTCGGCCGCGGGGAGCGCGGACGCCGATCCCTCGCCCTCAACTCCTGCCGCATCGGAACTCACCGCGGAGACGAGCTTCGCAAGCAGATCTTCCCAGGCACCAAGCGAGGCGGCGGCCCGTGAGGCGGCCCCGTCGAGCGCGTCGAATCCGGTCTCGGTGACGGTCACGCCGGTGTCGGATCCCTGTGAACGGAGCGTGATGAGCACCGAGGTTGCGTTCTCCGACTCGGCCTCGCGCCAACGAAACCCGATTGCGTGACCCTCGACCCAGACATCGACTTCGCCAGTCCGCGACCCGGCACCTTCACCGCTGGCCACGACGTTCTGCGCGGTGATCGCGCCTCCCAGATGCGTCTCGAGTGACGCCGCCGGCCACCACGTTTGCCGTGGCGCGCCTTCCACGAGGTACGTCCAAACGCCTGTCCGTGGCGCGCGCACTCGCGCTCTCGCAACCACCGGGCCCAGCGGAATCATAGGTATTCTCCTCGTAAATCTTGAGCGCTCTCGCCGGAAGGCTGTGCACCGGCGATGAGCTTTGGCGCCCCAGTCATGACTGTATCGCTTCCGCCCGCAAGGTTCGGCTTCGACACCGGGCATGTCGATAACGGTACGGATACACCGCAGCCGGCGACGCGTGGGTAAGACGCGTGGGAGAATGGTGCGCGTGACCACGCTACCTACTCCCCCGCAGCTTCCCGGCTGGCGCCACACCTATTCAGGGAAGGTCCGCGACCTCTACGTTCCGGAGTCCGGCGACGAGCGTTTCCTGCTCGTCGTGGCGAGCAACCGCATCAGCGCGTTCGACCATGTTCTCGATCCCGAGATTCCCGGGAAGGGCGCGCTGCTCACGACGCTTTCGCGGTGGTGGTTCGACCGCATCGACATGCCGAACCATCTCGCCGACGACCACCCCGAGGCTCCAGAGGTGCCGGCGTCAGTGGCGGACCGCGCCATGCTCACCCGCCGGCTCGAAATGTACCCGGTCGAGTGCGTCGTGCGCGGGGCGCTCACCGGTTCGGGGTTCGCGGAGTATTCATCGACCGGGGCGGTCTGCGGCATCGAGCTACCCGGCGGCATCACTGACGGCGACCAGCTCGATGCACCCATCTACACTCCGGCCTACAAGGCACCCCTCGGCGAGCACGACGAGAACATCACGTTCGAGCGGTCGGCGGAGCTCGTAGGATCCGTGGTCGCCGAACAGCTGAGGGCCGCCTCGCTGGAGATCTTCACGCGGGCGAGGGATCTCGCAGCGGCGCACGGCGTCATTCTCGCGGATACGAAGTTCGAGTTCGGCAGGGATCCCTCGACCGGCGAACTCGTTCTCGCCGATGAGGTACTCACGAGCGACTCCTCCCGCTACTGGGACGCGGCAGCCTACCTCGACGCGTCGCTGCCGCGCGCGGAGCGCCTGGCCTCGTTCGACAAGCAGATCGTTCGCGACTGGCTCGCTGCGAACTGGGACCGGCAGGGCACCCCTCCGACCCTGCCGGAGGAGATCGTCGCGCGCACCTACGACCGCTACGCGGAGCTCTTGCAGCGCCTGACCGCCGCCGACCCCGCGTAGCTGCTGCGCGATCCCTCGCCCGCGTGCCGCTCCCGCAGGGCAGATGCTGAGAGCAGGGATCGCTCCCGCCGGCGGTGTGCGAGAATTATCAGAGGTTTACACGAGAAACGGAGACCCCGGGTGCCCACGATTGTTGTTGACGTCATGCCGAAAGCCGAACTGCTGGATCCGCAGGGCAAGGCGACCACCAGCGCCCTCGACCGCCTGGGTCACGGGAAGTTCCAGAACGTGCGGATCGGCAAGCGTTTCGAGTTCACCGTTGACGGCGACGTAACCGAGGCAGTTCTCGCCGAGGTGCGCAAGGTCGCCGACGACGTGCTTTCGAACTCGGTCATCGAAGATGTCGTCGCGATCCGCGTGGACGGCACCGAGGTCGCCGTCACCGACGCAGCCGACGGCGAGGCGCGCTGATGGCCGTTCGCATCGGCGTCCCCACGTTTCCCGGCTCCCTCGATGACCGTGACGCGCAGCGCGCCATCCGCATCGCCGGGGCAGAGCCCGTCCCGCTCTGGCACGCGGACCACGACTTGCAGGGAGTCGACGCGATCGTGCTCCCCGGCGGCTTCAGCTATGGCGACTACCTGCGCCCCGGCGCGATCGCGGCCATCGCCCCGATCATGACCGAGATCATCGACGCCGCGAACAAGGGCATGCCCGTTCTCGGCATCTGCAACGGCTTCCAGGTGCTCGTCGAGTCACATCTGCTGCCGGGCGGCCTCATCCGCAACGCGAACCAGCAGTTCATCCGCCGCGACCAGAAACTCGTCGTCGAGAACAACGACACGGCCTGGACGCACCAGTTCGAGCGCGGCGAGGATATCATCGTCCCGCTCAAGAACGGCGACGGCGGCTACATCGCCAACGACGAGACGCTGAAGCGGCTCGAGGGCGAGGGGCTCATCGCGTTCCGTTACGCAGAGGTGAACCCGAACGGGTCGCTCAACGACATCGCAGGGCTCACGAACGAGCGCGGCAACGTCGTCGGCCTCATGCCGCACCCCGAGCACGCGGTCGAGCCGGGCTTCGGCCCAGACACACCGGCGGCGATGCGCTCCGGCGTTGATGGATTGCGCATCTTCCATAGCGCCATCGAGGTCATCGCGGCGCGCGTGTAGTCACTCCCGCGCGCTAGCGCGGCTGAGGGGGCAAGGGATCCACATCCTTTGCCCCCTCAGCCATTTCCGTTGCCAGCTTCGAGCGGTACCGGCTCAAACGCCGTCTACCCCGACGCGGCACCGAGTCGCTAGCGCGGCTGCTGCAGCACCGAGAAGTCTGGCTGCCCGTCAGGCCCCGCAGGAAGCGGCGAGCCGTCAGGGAAGGTCGGCCACGGGAGCAGGCCCTCCGCCGGCGCCTGCTGCGCGACGGGTTGGGGCTGCACTGCGGGCTGGGGCTGCACGGCAGGCTGCTGCTGCGGCAGCTGCGATACCTGCTGTGCCTGGACCTGCGACGGCTCGACGTTCTGCTGCTGCGCGGCCGCCGGCACCGCCATGCCCAGCGGGTAGTACGGCTGCGCACCCTGGCCCAGCTCCCCCGCCTGTCCGCCAGCGGCGTAGGCCTGGTACTGCTCGCGCGCAGCTGCCCGTGCCGCATCTCGCCGCTCCGAACCGTAGAACCAGCGAAGCAGTAGCGTGATCGACAGCCCGAGCGCCGTCAGGATCAGAATTGCCGTGGCGATGCGCCAGTACAAGTCGGGAATGTACAGGTCGAACGCTTCGATACCGACGGGTGCGGTGAAGAGGATCGCCGAGAGCACCGTCAGCACGCTCGTCACGAACGCGAACCGCGTCACGGCAACCGGCTGCCGGTCACTATTGCGCAGCAGGAGCTGGCAGCACAGAATAGCCAAACGTGTGACGGCGATCACGAGGAGCGACTTCCAGATGATGTCGAGCATCAGCGTGAAGCTGTCGTACGCGGTCATCCAGATCACGATGAGCAGAAGCGCCAGAATGTATGAGTTCGCGATCAGGGCGACGGGTGCGTACCACTCGGATTTCTGCCCGCGCCGAGTGTCGAGCGCGGTGAAGAGCACGAAGACCGCGAACAGCGCGAACGTGGAGAACACCCGCTCGAATTTGCCCTCGAAGTCCCCAATGAACAAGAGCGAGATCGAAGCCACCGTGAGCCCGGCGAGCAGGATGATGCTCACCTTCAAGAAGGTGGAAAGCTTCCGCGGCTGATCCGGTGCCTCGGCCGCAGCCTGCGGGTTTGCCACCTGCGGCGCAACGGGCTGCTGCGCCACAGCCGGCGCGCCTGCAGGACCCTGGGGCTGAGAATTGTCGGCCTGGGCCGCCTGGACGTTCTGCGCGACCTGCTCGTCGGCGGCCGGTGGATTCGTGTTCGGGTCGCTCATGCGTTCCAGTCTCCCGCGTTCGCCTGAGAATCGCTACCCGTGGCGCGAGGTGGCGCCCCTTTGGTCTCCCGGTGCCGCACCTCGCAGCCCGCGAGACACGTGGCGGTGTTCAAGGCGCAACGGCGTAGACTGGAGGCCGTACTTCCGGCGCTCCGACGCCGGCCCGATCCCTCATCAACGGAGCACATCGAGCGTGACTGAACTTGCAGCTGGCGGCCCCCGCCCCGATACCGTCACCGACGCGATCGCGTCCCCCGAGCTGGAGCAGCCCTACGCAGCACTCGGCTTGCAACCCGACGAGTACGCGCAGATCCGTGAGATTCTGGGCCGCCGCCCAACCTCCGGCGAACTCGCCATGTACTCGGTGATGTGGTCGGAGCACTGCTCCTACAAGTCGTCGAAGATCTACCTGCGCCAGTTCGGCAAGAAGGTCAACGACAAGATGCAGGAGCGCCTGCTCGTCGGCATGGGCCAGAACGCGGGCGTAGTTGATATCGGCGAGGGCTGGGCCGTGACCTTCAAGGTTGAGAGCCACAACAGCCCCTCGTACATCGAACCGTTCCAGGGTGCCGCGACCGGCGTCGGCGGCATCATTCGCGACATCATCTCGATGGGGGCACGCCCCATCGCGGTCATGGATCAGCTGCGCTTCGGCGACATCGATCACCCCGACACTGCTCGCGTCATTCACGGCGCCGTCGCCGGCATCAGTGCCTACGCGAACTCGCTCGGCCTGCCGAACATCGGCGGAGAGACCGTGTTCGACGGCGTCTACCAGGGCAACCCGCTCGTGAACGTGCTCGGCGTCGGAGCACTCCGACACGAAGACATCCACCTCGCAAACGCCTCCGGTGCCGGCAACAAGGTAGTGCTGTTCGGTGCGCGCACCGGCGGTGACGGCATCGGCGGGGCATCGATCCTCTCGTCCAGCAGCTTCGAGGAAGACGGCCCGACGAAGCGCCCGGCTGTGCAAGTCGGCGACCCGTTCGCCGAGAAGGTGCTCATCGAGTGCTGCATGGAGCTCTTCGCCGGCGAACTCGTCGAGGGCATTCAAGACCTCGGGGCGGCCGGCATCTCTTGCGCCACCTCCGAGCTCGCCGCGAACGGCGACGGCGGCATGTTCATCGAGCTCGACAACGTGCTGCTGAGGGATCCCTCGCTCACCGCCGAAGAGATCCTCATGTCCGAAAGCCAGGAGCGGATGATGGCAATCGTCGCGCCCGAAAAGCTCGACGCGTTCCTCGCGGTAACCGAGAAGTGGGAAGTCGAGACGAGCGTGCTCGGCGAAGTCACCGACACGGGCCGACTCGTCATCAACTGGCGCGGCGAGGAAATCGTGAACGTCGACCCCACGACCGTCGCCGTCGACGGCCCGGTCTACGAACGCCCGGTCGACTACCCGACGTGGCTTGACGAGCTGCAGGCCGCCGGGGTTCGCGAGTCGGGCCTCGCCCGCGCGGCCTCAGGCAACGACCTGCGGGCACACATGCTCACGGTCGCAGGGTCGCCGAACCAGGCCTCCGTCGACTGGATCACAAACCAGTACGACAAGTACGTGCTCGGCAACACGGCGCTCGCCTTCCCAGACGGGGCGGGCATGATCCGCATCGACGAGGAGTCGGGCCTCGGCATCGCGATCTCGACCGACGCGAACGGCCGCTACTGCTATCTGGACCCGTACCGCGGAGCGCAGCTCGCCCTCGCCGAGGCCTACCGCAACGTTGCCACATCGGGTGCCGTACCCGCTGCGGTCACGGACTGCCTCAACTTCGGCAGCCCCGAGAACCCCGAGGTGATGTGGCAGTTCTCGCAGACCGTCGAGGGCCTCTCAGACGCCTGCCTCGCACTTGAGGTGCCCGTCACCGGCGGCAATGTGTCGCTCTACAACCAGACCGGCGACACCCCGATTCACCCGACCCCGGTGGTCGGCGTGCTCGGCATCATCGACGACGTCGCCCGGCGGATCCCTTCCGGATGGCAGGATCAGGGCGAGCACCTCTATCTACTCGGTGTGACCCGTGACGAGCTGGACGGCTCGGCGTGGGCCGAGGCCGTGCACTCGCACCTGGGCGGCCGCCCGCCCGTTACCGATCTCGATGCCGAGCGCGCACTCGCGGAACTGCTGCAGGCCGCCGCCATTGGCGGACTGGTCTCCGGCGCGGTCGACCTTTCCGAGGGTGGCCTCGCGCAGGCCCTCGCCGATGGTGCGCTGCGCTTCGGTGTCGGTGCCCGCGTGTGGATCGATGAGATCATGTCGCGCGACGGTGTCGACGAGACCGCGGCGCTCTTCTCGGAGTCGCAGGCTCGCGTGCTCGTCGCCGTTCCGCACGAGGAGGAGGTGAAGTTCCGTGGCCTCTGCGAGGGGCGGAACTTCCCCGTGTTGCGCATCGGTGTCACCGACCTCGCGGGAGACGACGCCGCGATCGAGGTGCAGGACCGTTTCACACTGCCGCTGTCGGAGCTGCGTGCATCCTCGGAGGCGACTCTGCCGTCGCGCTTCGGCCCCGTCGTCGGCTAAGTTCGGGTCGGGGTTGGGCGGCTGGCTGGGCCCGGCCTGGCTGGGCCCGGTCTGGCTTGGCCCGGCACGGATTGCGGGCTCGGCCCGGCCGGCACCGATTGCGGCTTGGCCTTCCCAGCCCACTACCGTCTCTCCCGGACGACTACCCTCACTCAACGGCACTGAGTAGGGGTAGACGTCACTGAGTAGGGGTAGACGTCGCTGAGCAGGGGTAGTGGGCGCTGCGAGGGCGCGCGCAAGCGCTCATGGCCGGGTCAACACGGGGACGGTCGGCACGAGAGCGGTCAGCACTGGCACTGTGGGCGCTGGAACGGTCGGCGCTGACTCAGCGCTGAACCAGCGGCGCGACTCGCGAGAGGATGTCTGCGTGTAGCTCATCGACGGGCCGTGCTGCGTCGAGCACAAGGTAGCGGTCCGGGTCAGCAGCGGCGAGGGATCGGAACCCCTCACGTACGGCGGCGTGAAACTCGGCGACCTCGCCCTCGAGACGGTCCGCTGTACCGCCCCGCGCTGCGCGCCGCTGCGCGGCGGCCTCGGGGTCGAGGTCGAGGAGGACCGTGAGCTGCGGCCACAGACCGCCGGCGGCCCACTTGCTGATCCCTCGCACCTCGTCGACCGCGAGGACGCGCCCCGCACCCTGATAGGCGAGCGAGGAGTCGATGTAGCGGTCCTGCACGACGATCGCGCCGCGTTCGAGCGCCGGGCGCACCACCTTCGCGACGTGCTGGGCGCGGTCGGCGGCATAGAGGAGAGCCTCCGCGCGCGGGTCGATGTCACCGACTTCGTCCCCGCCGTGCAAAAGGAGCCGGCGCACTTCGACCCCGAGGCGGGTGCCGCCGGGCTCGCGGGTGCGCACGACCTCGTGGCCGCGGTGTTCGAGCCAGTGCTCGAGTAGCTCCGCCTGCGTCGTCTTTCCCGCGCCGTCGCCGCCCTCGAACGTGATGAAGAGTGCCGTCATGGGTTCCAGTCTGCCGCATGCTCGTCGCATCGGTGTACGACCGGTCTCGGTTCAGCGCCGCGTGCGGACGGAGGTGTCGCCCGGAGAGCCGGATTGACGGGCTACCGCAGTCGCGTGATCTGTGGGTACCTGGTGCGCATGACGCGGTGCCACACGACGGCGACGACCACGATGAGCACCGATGCCGTGAGCGCTGGAGTGAGCAGAAACATCCACCCTGCGCCGCTCATGCTGGCGATCACAGCGTTCGCGACGGCCGGCGGATGCAACACGCGGAGTAGCGCCATAGCCACCACTGCCATTCCGGCGGTGAGCGCGATGCTCCACCAGGTCACCGGGAGGAGGAAACCGATGACGACCCCCACCGCCGATGCGGTGAGCTGGCCGCCGATCACTGCGCTCGGCTGCGACACCGGTGCTTCAGGCAGCGTGAAGACAAGTAGGCAGGTCGGCGCGAACCCGACGAACAGGGTGAGCAGGTCGAGCCCACCTCCGAGCAGGCCGAGCAGGGCAACCGAAATTGCGACGCCGGCGCCGGCCAACACGACACGCTTCCAAGGGAGGCGGGGCTGGTCAGAAGCGAAGAAGTCTCTGAGAAGCAATGCTCCTACTCGGCAGCGGCAGCCGCCGCCGCAGCTTCTGCGGCTCTTCGCTCCGCGTTCGCCTTCCGCGTCGCAGCGGCTTTCTTCGCCGCGGCCGAACGGGCGGGGTCGACCGCCTTCTTCGCCGCCGACGATTTCGCGGTCCCGGCCGCTGCAGCCGTCTTCTTCGCGGCCGGTTTCTTCGCCGCGGTCCGGCGCGCGGGTGCCTTCCGTTTCGCCGGCCCCTTCGCACGCTTGATCGCGAGCAGTTCGACGGCGCGCTCGAAGGTGATCTCCTCGACATCTTCACCGCGAGGGATCGTGGCGTTCGTCTCGCCATCGGTGACGTACGGGCCGAATCGCCCGTCGCGCACCTTCACCGGCTTACCGCTGACAGGGTCGGCCTCGAACTCCTTCAGCGCGCTCAATGCGCGGCGAGCCCCGTACTTCGGCTGCGCGAACAGTTCGAGCGCACCGGCGAGATCGATCGCAAAGATCGCGTCCTCGTTCGGCAGTGTCCGGGTGTCGGTGCCGCGCTTGAGATACGGCCCGTAGCGACCGTTCTGCGCGGTGATCTCCGTCTCCGACTCGGGGTCGGTGCCGACGACTCGTGGAAGGTCGAGCAGCGCGGCCGCGGTCTCGAGATCGACCGTCGCGGGGTCCATGGTCTTGAAAAGGGAAGCCGTGCGAGGCTTGACGCCCTTCGGCAGCTCTTCACCCTCATCCGGTAGTTCCGTCACGTACGGGCCGAACCGCCCGTTCTTCGCGACGATGCGCTTACCGGTCTGCGGGTGCATGCCGACCACGCGGTCTTCTGCGGGTTCCGCGTCGGCGAGTTCGTGCGCCTTCTCCGGGGTCAGCTCGTCGGGTGCCATCCCGTCGGGGATGTTCACACTGCGTGGTTTGAGCGCACCGTCCTCCCCAACCTCGCACTTGTCGTCGTAGACCTCGAGGAACGGCCCGTACTTGCCGTTGCGCAGCGAAATACCGTCGTCGATCTTGATCGTATTGATCGCTCTCGCGTCGATCTCGCCGAGGTTGTCGACCACTCCGCGAAGGCCCGGGTGACTGTCGGTTCCGAAGTAGAACTCACCGAGCCACTTTCCGCGAGCCTCATCACCGGCTGCGATCCGGTCGAGATCGTTTTCCATCTCAGCGGTGAAGTCGTAGTTGACGAGCTCGCTGAAGTGCTCCTCGAGCAGCCGGACCACGGAGAACGCGATCCAACTCGGTACGAGCGCCTGCCCCTTCTTGGTGACGTAGCCGCGGTCCATGATCGTGCTGATGATGGCGGCGTACGTCGAGGGCCGTCCGATCCCGAGCTCCTCGAGTCGCTTCGTGAGGCTCGCCTCCGTGTAGCGGGGTGGTGGGCTCGTCTCGTGGCCCTTCGCTTCCGGTTCGGAGATGTCGAGCGTCTGCCCCGAAGCGAGCTGTGGAAGCGATACGTTCTGATCGCTGCGCTTTTCGCCGCGCTTCTCGTCGCTTCCCTCCTCGTAGGCGAGCAGGAAGCCCGGGAACGTGATCACGGTGCCGCTCGCGGTGAACTCGGCCGAGACGGTGCCCGCAGACTCGTCGACTGAGACGGCGAGTGTCACGGTGTCCGTGGATCCCTTCGCGTCGGCCATCTGGCTTGCGACCGTGCGCTTCCAGATCAGCTCGTAGAGCGCGAACTCGCCCTGCGTGAGCTTGCCCTTGAGCGCGCTGGGCCGCTGAAAACTGTCGCCTGCGGGCCGGATCGCCTCGTGTGCCTCTTGCGCACCCTTGGCCTTGCCGGTGTACACGCGCGGCTTTTCGGGAATCGTCTGCGCACCATAGAGTTCGGCGGCCTGCGAACGCGCCGCCTGAATGGCCTGCTGCGACAGCGTCGGCGAGTCCGTACGCATGTAGGTGATGTAGCCGTTTTCGTAGAGCGACTGCGCGAACGACATGGTCTGCCGCGAACTGTAGCGGAGCTTCCGGGAGGCTTCCTGCTGCAGTGTCGAGGTCGTGAACGGCGCTGCCGGGCGGCGGGTGTGCGGCTTCGTCTCGACGGCACGCACCGTCGCAGCCGTGCCCGCCCCGAGTTGCGCGGAGATGTGTTCGGCACGCTGTTGCTCGAGTCGCAGTACATTTGCCTTCAGCGCCTTGGCGGTCAGGGATCCATCGTCGCCGAAGTCGCTTCCGGTGGCGAGTCGCTGCTCGTCAAGCCGCACCAGGCGTGCTTCGAACGCCGTCGGGTCGGGGGCGCCCGGGTCGGGCGTGAACGTGGCGGTCAGGCCCCAATACTCGGCGGCGCGGAATGCCAATCGCTCGCGTTCGCGGTCCACAACGAGACGCGTGGCGGCCGACTGGACCCGGCCCGCGGAGAGCTTCGGCGCGACCTTGCGCCAGAGCACGGGCGAGATGTCGTACCCGTATAGGCGGTCGAGGATGCGGCGGGTCTCCTGCGCGTCGACGAGTGCGATGTCGAGGTCGCGCGTGTTCTGCTTCGCTTGCTCGATCGCTTCCTGGGTGATCTCGTGGAACACCATCCGGCGCACGGGCACCTTCGGCTTCAGCACTTCGAGTAGGTGCCACGCGATGGCTTCGCCCTCGCGGTCCTCATCCGTGGCGAGCCAGAGCTCATCCGCTCCCTTCATCGCGCGCTTGAGCTCGGTGACCGTCTTCTTCTTATTGTCGTTCACCACGTAATAGGGAGCGAAGTCGTTTTCGACGTCGACAGCGAACCGCCCGAAGGGGCCCTTCTTGAGCTCCGCCGGCAGTTCCGAAGGCTCAGCGAGGTCACGGATGTGCCCGACCGAGGCAATCACCTCGTAGTCGTCTCCGAGATATCCGCTGATCGTCTTCGCCTTGGTCGGCGACTCGACGATGACGAGTTTTTTCGCGCCCGACACGGGTCTCCTTACGTATGACATGCTCTGCGATTCACGGGCGGTGCCGATGCGCCTGGAGCACTGGGTCACCCTGCCGCACCGATTGTTCCGCCCTCGCAGACCGTTCTGCACCGCCACGATACACAGTTTCCGATGAGAATCCACAGTTCTGTCGCTGTGATGAGGATCAAGGGCGGTCACGGAGGGCCGAGATATTCGAAAGGATCGAGGTCGGGAAACGCGTTCTCCGGTCGCGTCGAGAGCGTGAAATGAGTGTGCGCTCCCGACGTGCAACCGCTCATCCCGGCGCGTGCGACCGGTTGTCCCGCAGAGACACGGTCGCCGACAGAGACCCCCAGTGACCCCGTGGAGCCCGGCGAGATGTGGTTGTGGGAACTGTAGATCGAAACGCCTTCGAAATCGTGACGAATCATCACGGAGTGGTTCGGGCCCCGCCACCAACTCGGGCTCGCGATACAGGCGGCCGGCATCCCGCCGCCGTCCGTGCCAACCTGCACCACGACGCCCGCGTAGGGGGCGAAGAGTAGCCCAGCGTCATCGACCGCCAGATCGATCGCGAAGCCGTCATGAAACCCCTGAGTCACCCCTCGCACCGCTGACGGCCACGCCCAACCGTTCTCCCCAACGGCACCGTGCAGGCCGCCCCCTGGCGGGAGCAGTGGAGCGGCTCGCGCTCTCGCTTCGACCGTGCCGAAGGGCGTAAGTACTGTCACGACGGTGCGAGCTTCTCCGGTCCGCGTTTCCATCTCGCAGTCGCGAAGAACCGTACCGGCCGCCGAAGCCACGTCGGCTGCAAGGGCGCAGGGATCGGCCTCGAGTAGACCGCTCAGTGCGTCCGCGGCGGCGAGCGCAGCGGCATCCGCGGCCCCCGCTACCCGATGGCGGGCTTCGAGGTGCGCACTCGCCGAGATGACGGGCACCCCCACGATCACCGCCGCGAACGCGCACGCCAGCACGACAGGAGCACTCACGGCACCCCTCCCAGGTCGTTGCGGGCCGCGCAGCCCGTGCCCCGCACGGAGAGCGCAGCGAGCAGCCCGCCGCCCGGTGTCGCGTTGAGATCGACGCAGAGGAGACTGCCCTCCTCCCGCCACTCGGCCTCCACGCCGGGGCCGAGCACGGCGAGGCGCTCCTCCGCCGAATCGCCTCGAGCCTGGAGCCGCGCTGCATCGCTGGCGGCGGAGACCAGGGTGATGCGGTGTGCTGCGAGCGCGACGCCACCCAGCACGAGGCCCAGCACGACGAGCACGACGGGGAGCACGACGACAAATTCCGCGGTGACGGCGCCACGTTCGTCTCGGAGGAGCCGACGGGCCGGCGCCCGGGTCTCGGTCAACGACCGTGTTACCGTCGACGTACTCTCAGCCGACAAGCTCGCGGCCGACATGCTCGCGGCCGGCGTTCTCTTAGTCGGCGTACTCTCGACCGGCACTCTTTCAGCCAGCATTGTTTCAGCCGGCGACGCCCAGCGCATTCTCGACCAGTTGCACGAGCATCGCACGGATTTCACTCGAGCGCATGATGGCCACGAGCAGCCCGGCAAAAGCAACTGCAGCTAGCGTATAGCTGAAAAAACATACTCTAGGATAGTATGACCTTATGTACAGGAAATCTGCCCCTGATCAGCTGAAAGTCGCGATCTATGCACGCCAGTCAGTCCATGAAGAGCAGGGAATCAGGCAACAGCTCGACGACTGCAACCGAGAAGCTGGCTATCGAGGCTGGCAGGTTGTGAACACGTATCCTGATGACGCCACCAGTGGCTCGAAAGAGCGCGGCCCGGGCACGCACTGGGCTCGGATGCTCAAGGATTTCGATGAGGGCTTGTTCACCGCTGTGCTCGTCAACGACGTGGATCGTCTTACCCGAAATCTCACCGACGTACTTGAAGTACGACCACCGAAGCGCGACATGCGCGTGCTGACCGTTCGCGGCGGCATCGACACCGATGACTCGACCGGTGACTTCCTCCTTAAACAGCTCGTGCTCCTCGCCGAGCGCGAGGTTAAACAGAAAGCGCTGCGAACCCAGCGTTATGCCTTAGAGCGTCGGAAATTAGGGCATCCCACTGCGGGTCGCACGCCCCACGGTTATCGCTGGGTGCCGGCCATTGCTCGCGACGAGAACGATACCCGGTACCGCATCGACCCGGACGAGGCCGCTGACGTCTTGTACATGTTCAACGAGTTCCTGGGCGGCGCTCCGCTAGGACAGATCGCGCGCGACCTGAATGCCAACGGCCGACGCACCCGCGCAGGTGCTCGTTGGCTCGCTACCACGGTACGCAAGTGCCTGATGAATCCTCAGTACGCCGCGCTGCTCGCACCGTCTCAGGAGACCGGCAAGTTCGACATAGCGAGCATCGACCTTGCTGAGTGCGCCCCCGGCTCGTGGGAGCCGATCATCGACGAGGCGACCATCGCCGCCACACGAGCACGGCTCGTGGGAGTCAAGCCCACCCACAACGGAACTGCTAGGAAGTGGCTGCTCTCCGGTCTTGCGGTCTGCGAAATCTGTCGCGTGCCCGTGCGCGCCGCCAGCGGCGAGACGCACCCGACAGCTCGAGTGGACGGTTCCGGCAAGGCTGAGAGCAAGCGCTATCACGCGTACCGCTGTGTGAACGGTCACTTCATGCGCAATGGCGACATCATCGACGAATTCGCAAAAGAGGTCTGCATCGCCCGACTCAACAGGCCCGACGCTATCGATCTGCTGGCACCAAGAAAGGATGGCCCCGACGTAGGTCTGCTGAACACACAGCGAGCGGCGCTAGATTCGCGGGAAGCCACCATCATCGACCTGATAGCCAAGGGGAAGATGAACGCGATCGCCGCCGAAGCCGCTCTCGACGAGCTGGCCGAACAACGACGTGCCATCACCGAAGAGATAGCCAAGGCTGTCTCCTCGGACCCGCTCGCCGAGGTCTTTGCCTCCGGCGACTCTCGTGCGTGGTGGGATGATGCCTCGCTGGCCCGCCGTCGTGCTGTAATCGGCGCGCTCATGACCGTGGCGATTCGGCGCGCAGGCAAGGGGCGTCGTGTCACCACATTGGAGGCAGCGTCCGAGACCGTCGGCATCGAGTGGCACAATGGCACGTAGGCTAGCTGAGATGACCGAAGGGGTCGCTGGTCGAGTGCAATCCGCAGTTCGGGCATACGAACGCTATGCGGACATCTTTGCCCTCACCGGCGTCGAATGGGTCATGCTCGCAGTCCGCGCCGTAGCTCGCGCAGGTGCGGTACTACTCATTGCCGGAACCGTCTCGGGTTCGAACTTCCATGATTATGCCCCCGTCTCTACCAGGTCAGCGTACTTCCCGGAGCCGCTGAGCGCCGCGTAGAGCGTCTGGCGACTCACCCTAAGGTCTCGGGCCACTCGAGCCTTCGGGACGCCGCTGTCAGCCCGCTGGCGAGCCTCAGCTACCTGCTCGGGGGTGAGCTTCGGGGCGCGATCATAGACGCCGTTGCGCTTCGCGATCGCGATACCCTCGGCCTGGCGCTCGCGAAGCGTCGCCCGTTCGAGCTGCGCGACCGCCGCGAGGATCGTTAGCATGAACTCGCCCTGCGGGGTGTCGGTGTTCAGCGCCGGGTTGTCCACGAACTCGACGGCGACGCCCCTAGTCCTGAGCTGCTCGACCAGCGACAGGAGGTCGGTTGTCGAGCGCGCAAGCCGGTCGGGCGACTTCACTCGCACCGTGTCGCCCTCGCGGACGTAGGCAATCATCTCCTTGAGTCGCTCGCGGTCGGAGGTGTTCTTCCCGGATACCTTCTCCGAGAATAGCCGGTCGACCTCGCCGATGGCTTCGAGCTGGCGCGCCTCGTTCTGGTCGGCAGCGCTCACGCGCGCGTATCAGACGACCTGCCCATTATGTTCGCCCATGTCTAGACCCTTCGACGATTCCGTCTAATGATACTCAACAGAAACCCTGATGGACAGGTTCCGCCCGACTTCTCTCAGTGTCCACTCGGGTAGGCCCTGATGGACGCGCTCAATAGCGTGACTGCCACAGGCCTCGATAGATTTGGTGTATGTCAGCCGGTAGTAATCAGCCTCTCCAGTCGTTCAGCTCTGACAGCGAAGACGTGATCCTCTCGCTCGCGGTCTCGTGGGCAGGGGCTGTTCGTGAACAACTGCACAACGTGAAGAAGAGAGTCGCTAACTACATCAACGTCGAGAACATGTATGAACGCATGGATGGCGATGTCACGATGGATCATCTAGCAGCCTCCTGGCAGGCCGCTTGGACTGCTGAGGCGCTGCTCGTTATTAGTGCTGACAGCCTCGAAAGATGGATCAAGCGGCTCTACAAAGAACGAGGGAGGGAGCCTGCGCCCGCCCACCCGCAACTCCGCTCACTGCGCAATGCCATCGAGCATATGGACGAGTCGGGTTTCGATGGCGACGAGTGGGTCGCCCGAGCCGCAGGAAGCAAGCAAAAGAAGGGCCTCGGGTCACTCCCGGACGCCAGCCTCCCCATTGACGTAGGCAGTCGCGACTCAGTATTCGGGCTTGTTAGTCACGAAGATCTCCAAAGCATTGTCGATACCCTGATCCACGAGCTGGAGCAGGAGCTGGACGACTACGCGACAGACATGTTCGCCTTTTACCGAGAAGATCGCTGACGACAATACGCGCCAGAGGCTGCGTGTCATCCGAACCGCAATCAGAACATCGCGCCGGCAGAGGCCGTCGCCGGGTGATTCCTTGACAGATCAGGCATGCCGTCCTGGTTGCGCGACCGTCAGGAGACACCGTGGTTGTTCTCGCCCCCTCTACCTCTAACCGCGAGCAGGAGCTCGTCGCTCGATACTCGCTCTCCAATGCAATCGAGCTAGGAGACCGACGCTTGGCAGTGCTTCTCGCCGAGCATGGTGCTGAAGCGCTCGTTACCGATCCGAGATCATGGCTGCTCCCAAACGAAGTCGACCGTCTCGAAGCCGCCGCCGGCAAAGCAAGACAAGAGCTCGACGCCGCGCGCGAGCAGGGGCTGGTTCCCATCATCCCTTCCGACGAGATCTGGCCATCCCGACTCAACGACCTCGAAGAATCAGGCCCTCTCGCTCCGGCCCAACCTCTGATGCTCTGGACTCGTGGGGACACATCTCTGCTCTCATCTCGCTCGCTCGCGATCACCGGGGCTCGCGCCTGCACCGGCTGCGGCGCGCACGTGACCGCAGAGATCGCCGCCCAGGTCGCCGCCAGCGACGTCGTGGTGATCTCGGGTGCCGCGTACGGCGTCGACGCTGCTGCCCATCGAGCAGCGCTCGCGAGCGGCGGCTCCACCGTGGCTGTTCTCGCGGGCGGTGCCGACCGCGCCTACCCAGCCGGCAACACCCAGCTGATCGACCGCATCGCCGAGGACGGCTGCGTCGTGAGCGAGATACCGCCCGGTGCGGCTCCCACGTGTCACCGCTTCCTCATGAGGAGCCGGATCATCGCCGCTCTCTCAGGTGCTGTGCTCGTCACGGAGGCCGGCAGGCGCTCAGGTGCGCTGCACACGGCCGAACTGGCCCGCGGCCTCGGCCGGACCGTCGGCGCTGTGCCGGGCCCTGTCACGAGTGCCTCCAGCGTGGGCTGCCACATGCTGATGCAGGACGGCGACGCACGCGTCGTCACCGACGGCGCGGACGCCCTGGCACTGCTCGCCTGAATTGCGGCTTCGGTGCCGGATGTTCGCTCTCGGGGATCGTGCAAACGAGATGCGCAACCTCGTGCTACAGTTACTACAGATAGAGAGAGAAGAGACAGTGTCTACTGCAATAGCTACTCACATCGAGCCCGATCAGATCTCTGAAACAGAGCTTGAAACCGTGGTTCAGACCGTCCATGGACTGCCGGTCGGCTCCCCGTTGCGCGATTTCCTTCAGACGGTGATTGACGCGGGCCAGCGCGGTGCCGGTATCACCGCGCTGGCGCAGGACGGCGAACTGACACCGAATCAGGCAGCCAAGGCGCTCGGCATGAGCCGTCCGCATCTGCTGAAGTTCATCCGTAACGGTGCGCTGAATGTGCACTACGTCGGAAGCCACCAGCGCATCTCGTATGCGGATTTCATGGATTTCAAGCAGCGCCACGATGATGCTTCCAAGGATGTCGCTACGGCCCTTGCGGCCGACCACGCCCCCGCTCGCCAGATCACGCTCACGGACGAGGAGATGGCCGAACTCGACGCGCTCTGAGCTACTCGCGCCTGGCGAGATCCAGTAGCGACTGGGCCACTGGCTCAACGGTTTCACACTGCTCACAGACCGGTAGGTGCTCGGCGAGATCGCCCTCCTTGCTGGGGACGATCCAGGTTCCGCAGAGTGCCTTGAGGGCCTCTCCATACACGAAGGCGCCAGCCAGTTTCTTTTTCTCGAAGAAGTGCTGCAGCGTAGGCTCCGGGATGATGGCTGGGCGGGGTTCGTCCCCGGTCGAGGTCGTCACAAGAGCTTGCGCGAGCTGTGCCTGCGTCATCATCAGGCTTACGAGCATTGTCGATCGGTCCATTCCGTACACCTGCTCCCGCAGAGCGGGGTCGGGCTGAAGGAACGGCAGGTACAAACGAAGCACCCTGTCGCGTAGCTCATGATCGCTGACGTCTATTGCCATCGACACCGAGACCTCGCTCAGTGCTTCATGCGCTAAGGACACGTCGGCAGCGGCATCCGAGAACTCGACCTCGAACGAGATCCCGAATGACTTTCCGCCAGAGATTTCGATTACGGTGTCGTGCCTGGTCGGCGATGAACGTACCGCCTCGGACAGTGCTTGGACCATTTCGATGAGGCACGATATGTCCTCGGTCTTTCGCACGGCATCTTCTTCTTCGTGCTCCCGGACTTTGAAGTCGATGCCACTGGGATAGTAGCGATCGCTGTCGGAAAAGATTTTCGGAGCGGACTCGTGGAACTCATCATGCGGGTCGGCGTGGGCGAGCCATGGGTCGCCGCTATCGTCCTTGACGACACCGCCTCGCCAGCCTGCACCGGCGTGACTACGGACCTCATACACAGGCTGCGTTTTCCCGTGCTTCGTGCTCCTGGCCAGCGTAGCCGCCCTGTGCTGGTCAGGGAGCACTCCTGAATCGAAGTACGATCTGGCGTCCGAGATGAGCGGGTGCTCTAGTCGATACAACCGCAACCCCGAAAGTATCTGCTCACGGGCCTCCCGAGAGGCCGTCGGGAGCTGCGCTACTTGGTCGTAAACGGTGGTATCTGCGAACGAGTCACGAGGCAGTCGCCTGATCGTCTTCAACGTAGGTCGCACTTGCCTCATGTCTACCGATCTTATCGAGCTTTCCCGATCTCGTTCCGTGGACTGACGGCCGAGAGAGGGCCCATGGCCGGCGTGCCGGCCCGGGATCACTTGTGAGACCCGGCGACTCCGTCGGGCGATGACTGAGGAGACAAGACCATGAGCGCAGCGCTTACGCCCTACGACATCGGAGATCGACTGGAGCCGGTGCCCTGGTCGCTGGACACTCACGACAGATACGGACTCGTCGACTTCGACGACGAGGAGGGCACGACCGTGTTCACCACCGTCGGCAAGACCTTCGACGACGGCAGCGAGGGCTACCTGCTCAGCGTCACGAGCGGCGCGTTCACGCCGACCGTGGAGATCGACGGCGACAGGACCGTCGTCGTCACCGAAGAGATGATCGCAGGCATGCGCGAGCTCGCCGACTGGGCCGAGCGCGGCTGGCAGGACTTCTGCCACCAGACCCGCGAAACCGACGACTACAGCGCCGTCGACATCGCAGACGCCTCGCATCGCTGGCACCTCGCGCAGGGCGCGCTCAGCAGCCTGCTCGGCGACGCCGGCAATGACCGTGAGAACGAGCAGGAGAAATGACCATGAGCTCACCGACCATCCTCCGCGCCGCGAGCAGCGCGGACTTCCTCGCAGCTCTGCCGCGCCTGACCGGCATGTACGCGCCGGAGAGCCTGTTCATCGTGCTGTTCGACGGCAAGCGCACGCTGGGCTCAGCCCGTGTCGACCTGCCTTCTCTGGAGCAGCTGGAGCACCCCGGCCCGGAGATCACAGCCTGGCTGCATACAGTCGCGGAGATCGCTCTGAAGGGCGACGCTGCGGCCGTGGTTGTGTACACAGGGGCGGAGCTGTCAAATCAGCCCCTGTCGAGCCCGCACGGGATGCTTGCGGGCGTTCTGGTGGACGTGCTGCACGCAGCGGGGGCCTCTGTTCGGGACGCCCTCGTCGTCGGCTCCGATGGCTGGGCGAGCTTCGTGGGGACGAACTTCCCAGCGCTATGCTCACTCGACGAGATCACGAGCAGCCCGCTCCACGACCCATCGTTCGTGCCCCTGAGGGTCGACGAGTGGCGAGACCAGAACCCCGACCGCACGGCCGAGGATCCGAATGAGATCAGCGAGCTCGCCGACCAAATGAGGAGAGAGTCCCGATGAGCTGGAGCACGCTGCAAGACAGCGTCACGCTCGCCTTCAACGGGATCGAGCTCACCGGCAGCATCGAGCACGACCCGGCCCAGAATGCCCTGGAGATGCTGTTCCCCGACGGGGACAGGGAAGTGCTCACGGTGGACCTGCTCGCCTCGGGATACGTCACGTTCCCCGGCGAGGTGTTCGTCAGGGACTACAGCGAGCACACTGGACTGCCCGCGGCGCTCGTCGCGGCGGGCGTCTGCGATGAGGTGGAGAAGCTCAGCGTCGGCCCGTTCGGCTCCGACGCGCGCCGGATGCGCGTGATCGCTGCTGGCTGGGACACTGAGACCCCGGGGCCTGGCGGCCTCGGGGTCTCTTGCCTTTCGTCCGTCAAAGCGCCACACCCGAGGAGTCCAGATCCACGTATCGGGGACGCCCAACAAGTAGAATCTGCTGGTAAACGAGCAAGTATAAGCAGCAAGGAACTCCATCTCAATGGCGAAACGCCTCTCCACCGGCCGTAACGAGGTCGGCATGCTCTCCGACATCAAGGAGATCGCGGAGAAGATCGGCGCCGAAGTCCTCGGCTACCGCATCGAGTGGATGGTCGAGACTACTGCCCAGGGCATCGGCAAGCGCCCAGACGTCGAGGTCCGGCGAGCTGACGGCAATCGTGAGATACTCATCTCCGGCGAGGCGAAGCGCCCGGAGGTCGCCGCCGGCATCCATCCGTATGTCCCCGATGAGGTGAAGGGGGCGATCAAGAAGGCGAAGTCGCTAGGGAGCAGGTACGCCTTCACCACGAACTTCCTCGCGGTCGCCATGTTCGATGCGGACGCGTACGATCCCGAGCACGGCTACCTCGACTCGATGGTCGGCGAGGAAGTGACGCTCCTCGACGAGAAAGAAGCCTCCGTCGCCGACTGGTGGCTCTCGCTGACCGCAGAGCGCCGCGGCGAGCTCGTGGCCCCGGGGCTCGAAGCGTTCTTCTCACAGCTGCGCGCGCTGCTCCATCAGAACGAGATCGTCAAGAAGGTCGGCAAGGACGAGGTCTATCTCGCGATCTTCAAGGCCTCGTCGGACGCGCTGCTGTCCGAGGCCCTCCCGACTTTCACAGACGCGCTCAACAGTCTCACACTCCCGGCAGCAGTCGCAGCCGAGGCGAAAGAGCGCGGCCACGATCTGAAGAAACCGGACGTCGTCCGATACTTCGTGGCTCAGTCGATCGGTGAGGTGCTCACCTCCGGGCTCTTCTACGAGACCGTGCGTCCGACCTTCTCCCTGCGCTCGGTGCTCGGTGGAACTTCACCTGCGACGTCGGCGCTCATGCGCGAGGTCTACCTCAGAAACCTCGACGAGGCGATGCGCGCCACTGGCGACTACGAGACCATCTTCGGTCTCTCCGAGGGCGCGAAGTACGTGCTCGGCATCGAGAGCCAGACCCTGCGAGCGCTCTGGATGGAGCTCTTCTCAGCCCTCGACGGCGTGCGGTTCGACGAGGTGAACTCCGAGATCATCGGCGTCATCTTCGAGCGACTCATCTCTGCCGATCAGCGCCAGGAGATGGGCCAGCACTACACGCAGACCCGGCTCGCTCGCGCGATGACAGCGTGGGCCGTGCAGGGCGAGGACGACCTCGTCGTTGACTTCTGCGCTGGAGGCGGCACGTTCCTCGTCGAGGCCTACACCCGTCTGCGCGAGCACAAGTCGCACGAGCAGGTGCTGGAGCAGGTCTTCGGCAACGATCTCGACTCGTTCGCCGTGCACCTCTCCACCGTGAACCTCGCCACTCGCGACGTCTACAAAGGACACAACTTCCCTGCCGTGTCCAACCGTGACGGTCTCGCCATCCGCCCCGGCGATGCCGCAGTAGAAGTCACCCCGAACATCGGCGAGCACTACCGAATCGACTACCCGGCTGCATTCGAATCGATCGTCGGCAACCCGCCCTACGACGAAAAGGCCGAAGACCCTACCCGCTACCGAAATGACCTCGCCGAGATCGCCGGCAACGGCGGACTGTCCGTGCTGCCGAAGGGAATGCCAGACAATATCAACCTCGCGGCGTGGTTCATTCTCCTCGCCGCGGCTTGGCTGAAGCCGGGCGGCCGGATTGCGCTCGTCCTTCCGGCCTCGATCCTTCAGAACGAGAAGCATGTCACCCTACTCAACTGGCTTCGAAGCCGCTTCGATATCTCGGTCTGGCACACAGAGTCGGACGTTTGGTTCTCTGATGCCCGCGTTGCGACGATCGCGCTGTTTGCCAAGGAGAAGCGAGATCGAGAAGCCTCTTTCGGCAGGTTCGAGTTCATAAACGCCCTTGCACCCCTCGCTGGGGAAATCACCGTCGTTGAAGGTTTTCCCCGTCCTGTGGACGCGCACGAGGTCCGCGATCTCAGCACCCTTCCTCCCGAGAACGACGCGCTGGTTTCCGGAACGAGGGTCAGCTCTCTTGCCGACTTCAGGGCGGCACCTAACACCCTTTCGCTGGACTCCGTTGATCAGATCAGGGTCGCCAGCGGTAACAAGCTCGGGCATCCGTTCTACAAGCTCCGCGATCGAGATCCGAAAGGCCAAGGTCTTCGCCGCTCACTGGTTGGCTTTGACATCCAGACATCGCTCAGTAAGAACTACCTGACACCATTGTTGAGCTCTCCGAAGGACGAGCCAACTGGAGAGTTCGACCCGGCAAGATCCCAGTGGTGGATACTCTCGGCGCCCAAGGTCTTGCCTAAGGGCGGCGAGCTTGAGAAGTACGTGCGCGCAGTAAAACGTGCTGGGGCTGCAGACAAGCCGAGTGTCAGGGCGAAAGGTAAGAGCTGGTGGTCAGTCGACTGGAAGAAAGCCAGGATTGCAGTCGGCATACACCCCCAGTTCCAGCCTCAGGTCTGGTGGAGCGACGAAGAGTTCGTGACGAACAACAACTTCCACACGGTTTCGTTCGACCCATCCGTGCCGAATGATGACCAGGAACTCGTAGCTGCATCTCTGAGCAGCGTCTATGGGAATCTCTCCTCCCTTTACGAGAGCAATGAAGTCGGCTGCGAAGGCGCTCGCTGGGTCTCCACACGGAACCTTGACGATTGGAGCGTGCTCGACTGGAAAAAGGTGACCCCCAGTGACAAGCAAGCGGTTCTCGACGCCTACCGCGAGTTCCGGAAGCTGAAGTACGCCAAGGTTTACGAGATGAAGCGAGCGGTGAGGAGCGCCTGGTTGACGCTGTCATCAGCCGTCGCGAAAGCTGCTGGGATTGCTGATCCGGAGAAGCATGCTGCGGCCGCTCTGAGAGAAGCCCACGAAACCACGCTCCGCCGTCGCGAACGTGAGATCTCTGCGACGAGTGGACGAACAAGGGCGGGTTCCAGCGGGAGCGGCAAGCTGCTGCGCGACATCAAATCGTTCACAGAGAGCAATCTTCAAGCCGCAGCTCAGGCTCTAACGAGTGGCGAGGACTCCTTGAAGCTGAAAACCCAGGACATCGAGCACGCGCTCTTCGACTTTGACAACGAGTCCGATAAGCGCCGGATAGGCAACGCTCTGGTGCCGATGCTCGGGCAAGGGTTCGAGGCCGCGCCGATCTGGGAGGACGCGACGGTCGAAGCTGTCATGAACCTGTACGACATCGTGCTGCGCCAGTTCGTGCAGCTCGATGCCGACGGGTCCGTGCCTGCCGGCCTCACACACACAGCGGACCTGATCCGAGAGCAGGTCACGAAGACGCTCGCCGCTGCTGTGAAGAAGCGACTCTCCTGAAATCCTGACCGCGAGGCCGTATTTGGTTATAACGTGCTCTCATTCTGAGTGAAGAGCATTGTCTCCTCCAGCGGCCGAGGCTCGGAGATACCCCGGATCCTCGCCGGCTTGCCAGGGCTCCGTTCCACTACGCCCTGCACGACGACGGTCTTCGCGGTGTTCATCCAATCGTGAATATCACTGAGCTGCTCCCGACGCACCTGTACCTCGATTCGGCCGAGACGCGAGCTGCCCTGTAGAGGAGTCTGTATGGCAATCTCACCGAAGAGCTCGCCCGGGGCGTGGCTGATGTGGATGATCGGTCCGGTGACTACCTGCAACGGGTTCTTCTTTGGAGACGAGAGCAGCTTCACTGACCTCGCCACAAGTTCTCGCGCCTCAGCATCGGCCGGGATCATCACCGCGCTGGGCGCATCCTTGTCAACAGTTTCGACCGGCGCCCAGGAGAACCCGGTCTCGAACCACGAGACATCCGGCTCGCCAAGGGCGCGGTTCACGTGCGCGAGCAGCTCCTTCGTCCCGCCGGCGATCACCACCTGGTCGAGTGCGAGCGACTGCGGCTCCCGACCAGGCTGGAGCACATGCTTATCAAATGCGGCCATTGCCTGCGCGAGCGTGCGGGTGACGCGGCGCTCCGGTGACTCCGGCGGCGCCGACTCATAGCTCACACCGTCCAGCGGCTCGTGGTTCTCTGGCGCAGGCGGGCTCACCTTCAGGACGACAGGAAATACGAAAGAGCCGTCCTCCGTATGGGCGAGTTTCGCCTCGCGCACGATCTCGTCACCCAGCTTCGAGTAGCTGCTGCCAATCATCTGACGGGTGCGTCGCGCTGCTGTGGCAGCTGCCCTTAGCATGCCGAATGCCGAGCCGATGACCGTGGCGCCGGCCTCAAGCGGCACTGTTTGCCTGCCGTCCACGCGGAAGCGAGTGACGTCGTACCGCACCAGCTCGACAGCGCGCTCAACCCGCACGAGCGGCTCCTCGTGCGCGATTGCTATGCGTTCTAGCAGGTCGCTCCAGAGGAAGGAGCCCAGCGTCACCGAGCTGGGGACGTACATCTCGGAGCCGTGCGCGACCGCTTCGCGCTCGTCGGTCTCGGCTGCGACCGAGCCGCCTGTGCCCGGTGCCTCGTATGCCCACAGATCGGAACCCCCAGGGTTCTCCTCGACCTTGGACCACCCGCGTGACTTCAGGAGCGCGACAAGGTCATCAGCCATGTTCTCGCTCATGCCGCACCTCCTGTTCTGTTCTTGTGGAAGTCGTAGACCTCGTCCCGCCAGTCGTACAGCGTCTCGGCAGTGATGCGGTCCGCTCGGACGAACTTCATAGTTGTCTTGTGGATCGCGGGGTCGAAGCGCTTGCCGAACGCCACGGTGCGATGCACCGTCGACGACGGCTTGCCCTCGATCCAATCACTGACCACCGACGGAACCTTGACCAGGATCACGTAGACGGGAACCAGGCTCTCCGTCCACTTCTCCACCCAGCCGGGCTCCAGCTGCAGCGTGGCTGGGTTGTTCCCGACCTTGAACTGACCACTGCACTTCACCTGGACCTCGGCGCTCGCGCGGCCGAACTTGAGGGTGACGTCGACAGCGTCGACATCTTCGTCGGGCGAGGTCTCCTGCAGGCCGACTCCTGCGTGTGCGGCCAAAGAACGGAGATAGGCGACACCGTAACGTCCCTTGCGTCCGTTGTCGGAGAAGTTCTTGTCTGCTGGGCGAAGAAGGCGTGACGGAGGAAGGACGGCCGCCTGGGCCGCCGCGAGCGTCTCCGTCGTCGTCATCTTCTCAACCTTACCGGCCTGGCTGCCCAGGCCGGTAAGCCTATGCCATGCCGGGCATGGCTTCTCAACCGCCCGCGAATCGCGGGCCGGGATCACCTGCGAGAGCAGCGACCGGCGGCGTAACTGCGTCCATTCACATGAGCAGGACTGCCAGTCGCTTGCCGCTGCCTCTCATCTCTTATCTTCTGAGCGCTTCGGAGGGCACCCATGACCACAACAACAACCGCCGACACTACACCCCGCGTCTGGATCGGATGCCTAGCCTGCTACAACGAAGGCCGACTCGTCGGTGACTGGCACGACGCCAGCGACGCAGACGAGATCACCACCGCCGACGTGCACGGCAGCGCCAGTTCGCACGAGGAGCTCTGGTGCTTCGACCTTGAGAACATCCCCGTGCGCCGCGAGATGAGCCCCAACGAGGCCGCCGAGTGGGGTCGCGTGTTCGACGAGGTCGACGAGCATCAGCGCGAGGCCCTCTACGCCTGGATCGCGAGCGGCGACTACGTCGCCGAGGGCGCCGGCGACCTGCCGAGCCCCTCCGACTTCGAGGAGCGCTACTGCGGCCATTGGGATAGCTTCGACGACTACGCCCGCCAGCTCGCAGAGGACACAGCCCTGATGCGCGACGTGCCCGAGGAGATCGTCAGGTACTTCGATTGGGACAGCTGGACCCGCGACCTCGGCTTCGACTACTCGACATGCGGCACCGACAGCGGCGGCGTCCATGTCTTCAGGGTGCTGTGACTGCGCACGATCCCGGCGACGGCCCTTGGCCATACTTCTGCGTCGACGCCGAACACCGGGCACCGTGGCCCTGCGCGCAGGAGTGGGTCTTCGAACCCGACCTCGGTGCGTTCAAACTCTTCGTCTGCGACGACCACGGACCGGTGTCGATGATTGCGGTCGTCTCTATGACATGACGCGAACGCGGGGTCAGGGTTTCCCTGGCTCTGAGCCTCGAGCGTCAGAGCTTGCGCTACGCCGCTTGACCGGGTTCGCGTCCGCCGGTGCATCGCGCTGCTCAGGCAGCTCGTCGCGCAGCTCGCCGTTCAGCAGCGTGACTGGATCGAGGCCGAGAATCCGGGCAAGCTCATCAAGCGTGTCCACTGTGACGTTGAACTCGGAGCGTTCCAGTCCAGCGATGTATCTCGTCGTGAGACCGACACGGTGCGCGAGTTTTTCTTGCGACAGACCCCAGTGATTGCGCTGCGCCCGCAAAGCGGCGCCGATCCTGATCTTGAGTGAATCTTGCTCCATCCATACAAGGCTGACTGCTAGCACGCTCGCGTTCCATGATGCGATAGGTGCTGGCACGTATAGGTACTACTAGAATCGCTTGGTAGACGAGCAGAAACGATGCCGTCAGACAGAGACGGGAACAACCGCCCGCGTACCTCGCCAGTGCCGGTGTCCTCAGCCCCCTAACGGCCCGACCTGTCGGCGATCACGTCACTACGACAGGAAATGAGGCCCCGTCATGCGTTCCTTGACGAAGAAGTCCATCACGATGAAGGCAGCGGTGTGGGTAGCGCTGCTGATCGCCCTCACCGGCTGCTCGACCCCGAGCGAGCCAGTGCCCAGCGCCCCCACCGAGGCAGAAGCCCCGGCACCAAAGGAATGCTCAGGACTCACCGGTCTCGAAGCGCTTGAGAAGTGGGCGAACGAGGTCGTGACCACCCGTGCGTGGGACACGGCAGGCGAGTACAGCGATGTGAGCGGCTACGACGAGTGCGCCGAGCTGTCGTACATCGTGCTTCGCCCTGCGGAGTGCTGCACCGCGTTCGAGATCACGCCCGTGATGTTCTTCAACCAGGGCCAGTTCATCCCGGCAGCGACCGTGGCCGACCGCGCCCAGGCCAGAACACCTGACACCGTCGCGGAGCGCATCGACGACAGCACCATCGCACTCACCTTTGCAGTGCCAGGAGGCGTGAACATGCCCCCGATCCTGACCAGGACTACCTACACCTGGGATGAAGACTCAGGCGCCGTGATCGCCGAAGATCAAGAGCCCGCTACTGAGGAAACCGTGGGCGGCGACGTCAACGGGCACTGGTGCCCTACCGCCGAGAGTAACGATCAGAACGGGTGCGTGACCATCGCCCTGCCGACGGCCACCTACGACAGCGGCGCCACCAAGGAACTCGTTGATCGAGGCGACCTGAACGGCGACGGCGGCACCGCCTACATCGCACCGGGCGCACCGTTCGGCACGTTCTACCCGGCAGGAACACCCATCGCGCTGCCCGACTACTACGCAGGCGCAGACCTGCCCGACCAAGACCGCATTTGGAACGGCCAGACCGCCGTCATGCTGGTGCGCCAGTAGCTCGCGAAAGGAACAGAAGACATGAACACCCAGCCACGAGCACAACTCGAACAGCGAATCGCTGGCCTATTCCACCTGTTGCAGCGCTTCGAGAGCCTGCAACAGCAGAAGGAAGCAGCCTACCAACGTCACGCGCATCTCTACACCCCGTACATCTCGAAGTGGCGCGCCGGAATGTACTGGCTCTGGGTTCTGATCGGCACCATCGGGTTGACGATCATCGTCGCGATGATCTTCTTCGGCGCGATGTCGGCATGGAGCAACGCCTACCAGAGCGACAGCAGCGCCCAGCCGCCTGTCGGTGTGGCCGCGCTCTTCCTCACCCCTCTGCCGGTGGCCTTGATTCTGGCGGGTGTGCTCGTCGCCGTCCGCAATGGGCGAGTGCCCGCGAAGAACGCGCAGATCGAAGCCGCGAACCAGGCTACCGCGCAGCAGATCGCTCAGCTTGCCGCACCCGAGGTTGGCCCTATCGACGCACAGCTCGCCGCAGCCCGCAAGGAGTACCGCGAGAACTACAACGGATGGTTCCCGGAGAAGTACCGCAACTCCGTGGACGTGGGCGCGTGCTGGCACATCGTTCACGATGGCCGCGCATCCACCGTGCAAGAGGCCGTGAACGCGCTCATCGAAGATCAACGCCACCAGGCGATTCTGGACATGCACGCAGCCCAGATCGCCGAGCAGCAGCGGGCAACCCGTGTGGCCCAGGTCAACGGCATCATCAACGCGAGCATGCAGGGCGCGATGATCGGCACGATGATCGACCAGGGCAACAAGACCCGCGCAGCGATGAACGCACCAGTGACCGTGAGGCTCAAGAAGTGACGGTCGATGCGGCCCCGAAGCGCAAACGCACGCGCTTCTGGGTACTGCTCATCGCAGCGGCGCTCGTCGCCGGTGGCGGGGTCGCCACCATTGTCAGCATCAACGCCTACAGTGCCGAGACCGCGCGCCTGTGCGGCGTCGCGCTCGAGAACACCGAGACGGCTCACAGCGCTGCCCAGGCGGCGGTTGCATCCGCTACCGATGCGCTGACCGCCGTGGAGAGCACCACGCTCCCCGAGGGCGCGGGCACCAGCACCAAGTACGCCGACCGCAAAGCAGTGAAGGCTGTGAAAGCTCAGAAGGCCGAGGACGACAAGCCCGAGGTCAAGGCCGTGCCCGCTCGCCAGAGCGGCGCGGACTTCGTGAAGGACGTCACCGACGTCAAGGCGGGGCTCGCCAAGGCCGAGAAGGCCCTCGCCGACGCCTGCGAGACCCGTGACGACGCCACGGCGATCGACGCCCAGGCGAAGGCCGTGACCGACGCCGCGAAGAAGCTCGACGCCGCGTCCACTGCGCTCACCGAGGACTTCGCTCTCTTCCAGGCTGACGAGGCTGCACGCCTCGCCGCGGAGAAGAAGGCTGCCGAGGAGGCTGCAGCAGCGGAAGCCGCTCGCCTCGCTGCCGAGCAGGCCGCGGCCGAGGAGGCCGCTCGCCAGGCCGAGCAGAGCAGCTGGGACAACAGCTACGGCGGCGGCTACGACGACAGCTACTACAACCCCGGAAACGGCGGTGGCGGTGGCAACAACGGCGGCGGCGGCGGTGGCGGCGGGGGCAACTCCGGCGGTGGCGGTGGCGGCGGTGGCACCATGATCGTGCCCCCGAACGGCGGCGGCGGATGCCCTCCGGGCATGTCCCAGTCTCCGAACGGAGAGGGCTGCTCCTAAGCCCAGGAGACCCCGCGACAGCGATGACGACCCCCGAGGGAGAGATCCCTCGGGGGTCTATGTTTTTCGACTCACCAACCCCTGAGCGCATCAGCGAGCTTACGAGCACCGATCCAGATCAGCCAGCCGAACCCGGCGATGCCACCGAGCGTACCGAGCGCGATGAACAGCTTCTGCCACCACAGTCCGGCTGCCGCGAACGAATCCCATGCCCACCCGAGCAGCGGACCGATACCGAGCGCGTGGAACGCGCCCAGCGTGAGCCCGCCCAGCACAAGCATCACCACTGCGAGCGGGAGCAACGCGAGGCCCAACCGCCCCGCAGCAGTCCACGTCACCCGCGCCGAGAGCGCCTCCACGCGCCTCTCTGCCGCGCTGACGGCGCGCACGACACCCTCAGCCTCACCGATGATGCGTTCTGCCCACACAGAGGCCTCTGCGGCCTGAGTGGCACCGAGAGAAGCGACGCGGTTCTCAAGCTCGCCGAGCCGGGCATCAACGGCCTTGGCAAGCCGCGCGTCAAGAACGCGCACCGCGTGAGCCGCGAGCTTCTCAGGATCAATCACGATGCGGCCTCGGTTGTTCACCGCCGCCGCAAGATCACCCGCCGAACTGCTCATCGTCTCGATCTGCTTCCTGATCCCCTGCATCATCGAGTACGAGGCGAGATCGGACTGCTTCACGCTTTCGCCGCCGGGCAGCTTCACGATCTTCGACGCGCTGAGCGTCTCCGCCATGCTGGCGAGCGTCTTCTCGATCTCGCTCAGCCGCTTCCTCGTCTCGTCGTCGGACTGCGTCGAGACGGGCTCGCGCTGCTGCGAGGTCAACCGGGTCAGCCTCGTGTCCTGCTGCTCGTCCATCACCTTCACAAACCCGGTCAGGTCGGCGACGGTCTTCGTCAGCGTCGTGAGCTGCTGCTCGACGGCGTGCACCGTCGAGGTCAACGCTTCCAGCGTCTCCGTAATCTGCTGCTGTTCGTCGGCCTGCTTGACCTGGTCGAGCACTCCCATGAGCCGCTCCCTTCTGTGCGTGGTAGTCGAAGATCTGCTGGGCACCCTCGGCGGTGAACTCGGGAGTGAGTCCCGAAGCCTTCTTGCGCCCGAGCTTGCCGTTGTCGGCGCGACGCATTTTGTACATCCAGCCATCGCGGTGCGTCACCGCGAGCGTGACCCCGTGCTCGGCGAGCACTTGCTCGAACCCAGCACGGTCTACTGAGCGCGAGTCGGTGAGCGCGTCGAACACCTTGTCGCCGAGCACCTGCTCGAACCCGCCGTCGGCGAACTGCTCACGGCGCTGTTCCCAGTCGGGCTTCGGCTGCTGCGGATCAGGCAGCACGGAGAGGCCTTCCTCAGCCATCAGCTCGTCGTTCAACTGGTGGAGACCGTGCTTCCAACTCGTGTACCGCTGCAAGCTCTTGCCGGTCTTGTTGTCGTGATTCACGACGATGATGTGCGCGTGTGCGTGCCCGCCGGCGGAGTCGGCGTGCACGACAACCAAGTAGTCCGCCGAATGCATCCGCTCGGTGAACTTCACAGCAACATCGCGCACCCGGTCGAGGTCTTCCTGCTTCGTCACGTCGAACTCGTCAGGGCTGAACGCGAGCACATAGTTGTAGGTCTGGTTCTTGCGTCCGCGCGCCCCCGCCAACCGCTCAGCACGCTCGATGAGCTGCTCAGGAGTCGTACCACCCGAAGCCATGCGCATCGCGAAAGCCGCAGCACGGTTCACACCAGCCCGCTGCCCCTGTTTGCTGCCGTAGACGACGTAGACGACGCTCGCCGCTGCCGAGGTAGACGGCTGAACGCTGATCGTACTCATAAGCGAATCCGATCCCCGAACGCAGCACGCACTTCTGTCACTGCGTCGAGCACCTCACGGAGGAGCTGCTCGTTGGTGGCGTTGCCTGCGCGCTGTACCTGGTTCAGATTCACACCCACACGGCGAAGCTGCTCAACCGCGCTCGCCTGCTCAGGCCGATGCTGAAGCACGGCTTCTGCCTCGAGTCGCTCAATCCGAGCACTTCGCGCATCGAGACCGTCGAGCGCGACCGCACGCACCCAAGCACTCGACTTCACCCCGAGCACGAGCGCACGAGCATCGATCGCGCTACGCTCTCCCGATGTCAGCCTCACATCGATGCTGACATCACGGCGCTGCTTCACATCGCCTGCCCGCTCCATCTCATCGCCCGGAACAACGGACGATGCGCTGTCGCTGCGGCTGCGCGGACGGTCGGGAACACCGCCCACCGCTTCGCCGCGTCTAGCATCCGGGCGAGCCTCGGAGCCACTGCTACGCAGCGTCTCACTCACCCGGATACTAGACAGGCCAGCAGGGTACTTGTCCGACAAATCGCTTCGCGATCCGTCTCCCAAGTACCGGCTGGCCTCGTCCTCGCACCCGTTGGGTGCTGCGGGCGAGGGTGCCCCCGGAGCACTCTCGTGCTCCGGGGAAGTCGGCGTGCTCACTGCCATGAGACGCTCACCTCCTCACCGTGATCGTCATCACGCGATGCGTGCTGATCGGGCACGGTCGAAGCCGGGGTGACCGACTTCTTCGCCCGACTCGACCGCTTTGCCTTCTCGTCGGCGAGAGCGCCACGAGCCTTGCTCGCGAGCTTCTCGTACAGGTCGGCGTTCTGCTCGCGCAGGAGCACGACGACCCTCTCGTCGATGCGGCGCTGCTCGGCAGTGGCAGCACGCTTGATCTTCGCGATCTTCTCGGCCGCGCGCTTGCGCTCGGTCGCGATCAGCTCGTCGGTGCGGCTCATGCTCGGATTCGTCATGGTGTTCTTCTCCTTCGTGTCGGTTCAGTACGGAAGCCGGTGGACATCCGTGGGGTGATCGCCGGGTGCCATGCGGGTCATCCGGTCGAGGTACGGGGCGAGCATGTCGAGCGGGAGCATCTGCGACGCCCGCTCAGGACGGCGGGCGTTGTCCCAGTCACCGCGAGACACGGTGCCGAGACCCCACTGACCGAGCCAGGCGAGCTTCTCGACAACCGAGTGGTTGCGGTCAGCGAGCCACGGAATCGTGACGACCCCCTGCCGGTGCGCGATCACGAGCGACATGAGCACGGCGCGCTGGGGAGTGACGATGCGACGCCCCTTGCCGTAGGCGAACCGCAGGTGCCATTCCTGCCACTGGGCGACAGTGCGGAGACATCCCACCTTCGCCATCTCGCGGGCGATGCCGCGTGCGCGCAGGGCATCATCCACCGTCGGCCACGGCTCGGTGCCAAACGTCGCCATCTCGTGCTCGGTGCCGTCGGGCAGCGGCACCAGCTCGGCGGTCATCGACGCCATCACCGGGGAGCGCTTGAGGTCGTAGTCAAGGCTCACCGAGCGGTCGATGCGGCTCGGGATGAAGTCGCGGCGGTCGTCGCGACGGCTCAGCTCCTGGAAGCTCGGGAACCTCGTGTACCCGTTGGGCACGCGACCATCCCGGGTGACAACGGCGCGCAGCAGGTACTCGCGGTCTTCAGCACTGTCGGGCACGATCCCCTTGGGAGCCTTGAGCCCGTTGTGAGCACAGACACCACCGAGGTCTTGCGACACGTTGCCGCGAGTGGTGAAGTTCACCAGGTCGTCCTGAGCGTGCTTCGGCTCCCAGATCGACGGGTCTCCGGTGAGCGCGAGACGTGCCTCCCGCAGCACGTCGGCCAGCCCGTACAGGTCGAGAACTTCCACCTCATGAGCGAGCACGTCGGTGATGAAGCCATCGGTGGTGACGCTGTAGACGTTGCCTCCCTGCTCGGTGATCTGGTTCAGCGCGGCGTGCAACTGGGCACGCACGAACGACGTGGTGAAAGCCGCATGGTACGGACTCGTGATCGCCGAGCCGCCTACATCGCCGTACTCCTGCAACCTGGCATCCCACGAGTGCTGCTCGGCGACATCTTGCGCGGTCTTGCCGTACACCGAGTTCACGCCGGTCTTGAGCGTGCCCTCCTCGATGCTGCCCTTGCCGAACACGCGCTTGGCGGTGTTGCGGTCGTCGATGAGCTGCTTGACACCGTGGCGCAGCACCCGGCTCGGCTCGCCGTCAGCGGTCTTGAGAACCCGCCCCGCATAGCCGATCTGGCAGAAGACCTCAGCACCGAGCCGGAGCGCGAGCCACAGCTCGGGACCACACACCCAAGTGCCTGCTATGCCCTCGCTCGTGCTCGAGTAGATGAGCGTGCCGTCTGCGACGATGGGGAGCGTAGGAAATGCCACGGTGCGAGGGAACGTGAAGCTCACGAACGCGACCACAGGACTGTCCGGCGTCGGCACGTCATCCTGGGTGAGCCAGCGCTCGTGGAACACCTCGTCGATAGCCCCGGCCTCCCAATCGATGTCGAGCACGCTCGCCATCGCGGTCGGGTACGCGTTCTGGGCGTCGATGTCCACCGTCGGCACCGGGTAGTGACCCGGCTTCGGGCACGAGTTGAGACCGCCGTGGTAGCCGCGGGCACAGGAGGTCATGAACTGATCCGCCGCGCCGTCAATGGGTTCCCGCCCACGCTGGGCGTAGAAGCTGAGCTTGTCGTCTTCGACGACCACCTCGAAGCCCTCCACTTCCTCAGGCTTGAGACCAGCAAACAAGCGACGGAAATCCTTGGCGCTGCCCACGCCGAGGTACTCACTGCCGGAGGCGACCAGAGCAGCGGCGGCACCACCGCTCAACGTGATCGGCGGCACCACACCGTCGTCCCAGACACGGGCGAGATACTCGACAACGATGTCCGCGTCGTTCATGCCGTACTCGAGAAATTCGTCGAGATGGTGCTCGCGGTACTCGGTCATGCGCGAGATCCAGGTTCCGGGCACGTCGATCTTCGGTACTCCGCAGGCGTCGCCGAGGTCGGCGAGCCTCTGCTTGCCCGCGGGAGCGTGGGCCATCGTGTCGCGCACGGAGACGCTGAGCGACTGCCACCACCAGTGATTCCGGTCACCGCGCTGCATCCTGAACGGCAGCAGCGTCACGAGGCCTCCGGCAGCGGAAGTCAGACGGGTGAGGTGGTCGAGGTCGCGGGCGCGCCCATCGATGCGGAACGCGGTCAGGTCGGCTGCCCCGTAGTGGCAGGCGAGCACGATGGGAACGCGCAGCTTCGCGAGTTTTTCCGCCCGCTCGTCGTAGTCGTCAGACCAGAACGCCGAGCGTGCTACGCCGCGCGGCCCGACCTCATCGGGCACCAGCGGCGATTCCCACAGCTTCGCGGCACGCACCACCTCCCACAACGCCGTCAGCAGAGAGACGCGGTTGCCCGAACCGAGTTCCGGCAGGATCGCGACTTGAACCATCAACGATGAGTCGAGAGGGTCGGGAACGCTGAACTGGTACGAGTCGATGACGCGCACGCCGCCCGTCGTCGTGAACTCGGTGTCAAAGCCCACGACGATCCCGGCGCGGCCAGTGCCCATCGCCCGCACCGAGGGAAGGTCACCGAACGCGATCTGCGGGGCAACCGCAGGGGCCTGCGCCGAGCCGGTCGCGGCCACCGACACAGCGCCCGCGACGGGCTCATCGGCGGCACGGTCACACGGTCGTAACTCGGGGGTCCCCATAAGGGATAATGACCGTGCCCGTTTTGCCGCATGATTCCGCGGATTTTGAGGGGCGTCAGACTCCGACAGTCGCTGACTGTCGGAGTCATCGACCGCCCCGGACGGCACCGCGAGGCTCGCGGCGGCCACCGGCACGACCACGCCCCGCGCCCCCGCAGCATAGGGCTGCACCCCCGTCGCAGTGACGCGCGGCACGCGTCGGACGAGCACCTCGAACTCGGGCGCCGAGCCGTCAGCGCGCACGCCGTCGATAATGGTGTGCGACGCCCAACCGGGCGCTGCCGCGCTCATCGCGCACCGCCGAGGATCGCGGCGAGCTGCTCTCGCTGCTCGTCGGTCAGGCGCGGCGCGGCGGCGACCACACGTGCGACGGCGCTGCTCGTCTTGCTGGTGGCGGCTGTTTCCTGCGGTTCCACCGGGCGCGCGCGGAGGTACTCCCTCACATCGCTGGCTCGGAACCGCAAGCCGTTGACAGTCTCAACGGCGGGCAGCGCACCGCGACCATGCAGTCCGGTTGCCACCCAACGACGAACGGTGCGTTCGCTCTTCGCAGCGAGCGACGCAACATCGGCAAGAGTCAGCTCGTACTGATCGCGCCGAGCGTGCTCAATTATCTCAGTGGTGTCGTGGAGCACGACAAACTCACCCCTTCAGGGATGAGTTCTCGCCTTGAGTTAGGTCTTACGCTTCGTTATAAGGCTGCCGATTATCAAACTCGTCATGTGCTTCGGTGAAAGTCGGTGACCTTGGAAAGTCTGCCCTCAAACGGCAGCACGAGATTTGCAATCCAAGGGCGCAATCACTCAGGCGCGATGTGTTTAGTTACCGCGACTAAGCCTACACCCCCTTGTCAAGTTTTGGCAAACCTGTCTTCAGAGCCACGCCAGCTTCGCAAGCGTCAGTAGTGCCCCGTAAATTGGTGTAACGAGCTCCGGAGAAACAAGCCCGCTGAAAGACCAGCGTGGCCACCGGGGACACCTTCGAGAAGCCTTCTAACTCTCCCTCGAAAGGGCATCACACCAATGACCACTCCCTCTATTGTCGACCCTGCCACCGTCCTCACCCAAGCCCTCGGCGACGCATCGCCGGATCTGATGCGCACCCTGCTGCAAACCATGATCAACACACTCCTCTCCGCCGAAGCTGACGCGATCTGCGGCGCCGAATACGGCAAGCCTTCTGCTGACCGAGTGAATTCCCGCAACGGTTACCGCACCCGTGAGCTCGATACCCGTGTCGGAACCGTAGACGTTGCGATCCCGAAGCTCCGCTCCGGCACGTACTTCCCCGAGTGGCTCCTCGAACGCCGCAAACGCTCAGAAGCGGCGATGATCACCGTCGTCGCTGACGCCTACCTCGCCGGCGTCTCTACCAGGCGCATGGACAAACTCGTCAAGACTCTCGGTATTCACGCACTCTCGAAATCACAGGTCTCCCGCATGGCGGGCGACCTGGACGAGCATGTGCACGAGTTCCGCACCCGCCCATTGGGCGAGGCTGGCCCGTTCACGTTCGTCGCGTGTGACGCGCTCACCATGAAAGTGCGCGAAGGCGGCCGCGTCGTGAATACCGTCGTGCTCGTCGCGACCGGCGTCAACCATGACGGGCATCGCGAGGTACTGGGGGTGCAGGTATCGACCAGCGAGACCGCGATGGCGTGGAACATGTTCTTCGCGGACCTTCTCGCGCGCGGCCTCACCGGGGTCAAGCTCATCACCTCTGACGCGCACGCAGGCCTGGTGGAAGCTATGCGCGCGAATTTCCCCGGGACGTCGTGGCAGCGTTGCCGCACCCATTACGCGGCGAACCTGATGACGGTGTGCCCGAAATCGATGTGGCCGGCAGTGAAAGCGATGCTGCATTCCGTCTACGACCAGCCCGATGCCCCGAGCGTCGAGGCACAGTTCGACCGGCTCCTGGACTACGTGGCCGAGAAGCTCCCCGATGTGCACGAACACCTCGATGGTGCGCGAGCGGACATTCTCGCGTTCGCTGCGTACCCGAAAGATGTGTGGCAGCAGATCTGGTCGAACAACCCGAACGAACGGCTGAACCGTGAGATCCGGCGGCGCACTGACGTGGTCGGGATCTTCCCGAACCGGGCCGCGATCACCCGGCTCGTCGGGGCGGTGCTTGCGGAGCAGTCTGACGAGTGGGCTGAGGGGCGACGCTATCTCGGTCTCGAGGTCCTTGCACGCTGCCGACTCACCCTGGTGCCAGAGATCACCGAGGAGGAGGTGATCACGGGGCTCCCGCTCGTGTTAAGCGCGTAATCCGATCACTTCTTGAAGGGACTCCGTTACACCACTCCACGGGACTTGACCAATCGTGGCTCATATTTCACGAACAACATGTTCCTGGCCGAACAAACAATAGCAACTTCAACCCGAACAAATCAGGCCCAAACAGAACCCTCGGCCAGCTCAGAGGGGATAATAGTGACAGTACTTCTAGTCCTGTAAAGTTCGCCACCAGGTGCGCCTGGGTCCAACCGAAGTGTCTCCCTGCCAGAAACGGAGATCACCCAACGCGGAACGAGCGTATGGGACTGTGATGACAACTTCCCCTGGCGCTGTCGGTGAATGGCGGGCAGCGAGCGTACCCTGATTGGTCGATTCGATATTCACCACTTGATTCTTAGTTGGAGCTGCTAAACCACTCACTCGAATGGTGGTCTGCTGAGGGCCGGTAACATCCACCTGAATGTCGAGACCAAAACCCACGTCATACACGCCAAGAGATACCATGCTATCTGTGCGGGTTTCGCCCGCGAACGAGTACTCCTGATATCCGGAAACTGTGACCTGACCCATGAGCTGTGTAGGGATGTACGCCCAGCGGCCTTGGGCGTCCGCGGTTAGCGTATGGCCAGCACTCTGCCCGTTCTGGTTCACCATCGTTAAATGCACGGTCGCATGCGGAGCTCCAACACCAATAAGTCGTGGGTAGACTCCAACCTCAACGCCATCGGCTGGCGAGGCGGCCAGCGCGCTCGGCCCATTCTGGGGTTCATCAGTGGAGGGGGTGGTGTCATCGCCCAGCTCATCTGCAGTTTCTGATGGAGTCTCATCACCCGGCTCTTTCAGACCGGAGATTTGATTTTCGTCACGACCGCCGACCGGAGCGGTGACTTCTTCCCCCGCGCCAGTTGTCGTCTCCCGGTCGTCGTCTGACGCTGGGGAGACTGCACTTTCGCCTGTGTCCATAGATGCCTCCGAAGGCACGGGAAGCGTATCTTCGGCTTGCGGGACGAGTGGAGCAGACGAATCGGGAGGAAGTGAGAACGCAATAGAGACTGCCAGAGCTCCGGCTGAGAGCACCGCGAAGGGAACCACCGCTGCTTTAACGACGCCGCTGCCGCCAACCCCCATTTGCACAGCCTCCGCACTGCCCTGAGCCATACTCGCTGCTGCCGCTGACGCAGTCCCTGACTGCAACCATGCGGCATATCCAGAAAAAGCAGAACCGCCGAACAGTACCGGGAGCATCACCAACGCGAGACGCTCGTGCAGCCTTTCCGCCTCATTCGAGAGAACCCCACACCTCGTGCAAGAATCAAGGTGTGAGGCGAGCTTTCGCTCTGTCCGAGCTGAGGACTTACCTCGCACGAACTGCGGGAGCTTCTCCACAACCCACTGACAGTCCGTGGATAAGTGAGTCGCGGGCTCAAGATTCGCCGCGATCCAAGCCTGTTTGAATCCCTCACGAGCCCGTTTCAGGAGCACAGATGCTGCGTTCTCGCTCATCCCCAGGTAGACGCATAACTCCTGAACTGGAAGGCCTTCCACTTCCCGGTACCAAAGTGCTTCCTGCCAGCGGGTCGGCAGTGATGAGAAGACGTGTTGCGTAAACGCACTCTTCACGACAGTGTTCCCGAAGTCTGGCACAGCCGGCAACTGGCTTTCGAAGACATGGTCTTCGACCGAGGTGACCTCATCACCGCTACGATGACGCGCCAAGTTCCTCGCAACGTTACGGGCAGTCATAATCGCGTAAGCACGAAAGGCCGTCTCTGGGCCGCGCCCCTCCCTGAGCTGTTGCAACACTCGCAGAAAAGTTTCTTGAACGACATCGTCCGGATCGAAACCTGTGAAACAACGCGCCGCGACAAGTAACGCGGAACTATGACGCCGCCACAGCTCTCCGTATGCATCCATATCTCCGCTACGAGTCAGTTCGACCAGTGCCATGTCAGACAAAGCAGCAATATCGATGCGCCTCAAGGCTCCACCATCTTCTCACGTATCACTTCAGGTCCTATCCTATTTGCGCGAAACACAGGCTGGATACTGTTCTCCAGAATGCTTCGGAACCTCCGTCAGAAATGAGGCACTCACCGTGTCTATATCATTGAGTAGCTGAACCCCCCATAACCAGCTGCTCAAGAGAGCAACACAATCGTGAAGCCACACTCTTGTCGTTCAGATTCCCTGTTGCTCTTCACTTTGCCCGCCAGACCTTCCCCCGCTTTGCGCCGGTCTGGCGGGCAAAGCTGTTTGGTCCTCCACGGGCCACCACAATTCACAATGCTCGCGGCCGAAAACGGGGGTGGCATCTGCTTCACATCTGAAACAAACACCACCCCCGCGAACAATCGCCCTCAGGCAGTACTAGTACACAGCGTTTTGGGAGCGACGCCGCTGCACCCACAACGACAACGCCACCAGCACACCAGCTCCGCCAGCGCCAAGGAAAATCACAAACGTTCCCATCCCACCCGTGAGCGGAAGTTGCGGCACATCCGACTGTACATTCTCGATGGGAACCTCGAACGCGCTGTCACCACGAACAGTGATCTGGCGCGGAGTGTCATCAAGCACGTATCCGGCCGGAGCTCGCGTCTCCGTCAAGATATAGTCCCCAGCGGTCAGCTCGGTTACCTTGAACCTTCCTGGCGCCGGGTCAACATCGGGCCCTCCGCAGTCGGCAACCTCGTTCTCGATGCAGTCCTCGATTGCGATCGCTGTACCCATCGGGTCCCCGTTCTCATCAACACGCACCAGGGACCACTCAGAACCGGAGAGATGCTCGCTCACCGACCCGGCGTTCACTTTCTCCCAGGAAAGTGTCGACATTTCTACCAGGATCCCCGCGGGGTCGCAGGACTCATCAACCTCTGCGTCTGCCGGGATCGCACATGCGTTATTGACCAACGACCCTCCGGCAGCTTCATCACCCAGCACGATCGAATACTCAATCGTGATGGCGTTGTCCGGCCCAGGGAGAAGCTCCGGAATCACCGCTCCAGCTTCAAGACCAGCGGGGATCGGGTCCAGCCCTGCAAGATCGACACGATCATCTGTGATCTTCACATTAGTCAACGTCTGGTCACCTGTGTTAGTCACCACGAGCCGGTAGGGTACCGTGTCTCCGGCGTAACGCGTCGGATAGTCATCGACGTTCTGAGCGTCGTGCCAGTTCCCGTCTGCATCCTGCACGTACTTCTTCAAGGCAATGGAATTCACTGCCGCGATCTCAAACATGCTTGAGGTTCGCATCTTGAGCTTGGTTCGTTCTGCACGAGCCTCTGCAACATTCACATAGACATCTTCCGCCTTTGCTCCCGTTGTAGTCACAGGAATGGTGAACTCCTGCTGCGCAGACGGTTCCAGTGCGGGCCCGATAACCCGCACCGCTGTGGCGTCTGCGGTAAACGTCGTGCTCCAACCGACAGTGTTCCCATCCGGGTTACTCACCGAACCATTGGAGGGATCTGCAGGGTCCGCCGCAATGGTGGTCGGGTCGGCAGTGGTGTAGTACACCGTCGCCCCCGCCACCGCCTGCACGGGGCCGCTGAGTTTGTAGCTCCCCGAGAAGCTTGTCCCTCGACCGTCGCCGTTGTAAGGAAGAACATCGACCGTGTCGGTGAATGCTTGCGATTTTACATCAGCTGAGGTGATCCGAACTGTCCACGAATCTTCTGCCGAGCCATCTTGATGCGGAACCTTAGCCGCTGCTGCAGTCTTCGTGAGTAACGTTAACCCACTCGTGCGAATCGTCGTCGTCGCATTCGCAGACACTTGGTAGCTTCCGATGCTCGAAGTTGCGGTATTCACGAATTTCGTTCCCGCTTCCGCATTTCCAGGAAGTGTTGCCTGAAAAGTGATGACATAGTCCGTATTCGTGTTGACTGTCGGGAATTCCCAGGTCAACGTTTGGCCGTTCACAGAGGACGGCTCCACTGAAGCACTGCCAGGCACAAAACTCATTCCAGCAGGGAGCGTATCGACGACCCTGTAGTTTGGCACCACAATATCGGTCACACCCTCAGCACGGTACCGTAGCGTGTACGTGACGGTGGCACCAGGAATGGTCTCCACCTCGTCCACCTGCTTCGTAATCTTCGGCTGCGCAACAATCACTCGCATGACGTCCCGAAATGCTCCGGTGAATGGGTAGCGCGAGCCCGGGGTAGCTGTACCCCACGGCTTTATATCTGCTGGTTCCATTGATCGATCATTATCATGCTGCCACGAATTCGATCCGTATTTAACTGCGCCCCACGCCCAGATATCCTGCCCATCCTGGACCCCAGGTTTGATTTTCGAATCAACAAACAACATCACAATCTTGCGATTGGTCATATCGAAGCCGCTCTGGTTTCCAATTTCCGCGCGAACAGCTTTCACGAGGCTTAGATCCGCCGGAGGTGTGGAGACCCAGTCTGAACTCCCCCAGCCGGTGTCACAATTGAAATTGTTTGGGTCATAGGAAGGGCTGCTCGGAGTCACGTTGGGGTCAGTACCGATGTAGTACCACTCGGTGACGTTCGGGTCTGGCAAGATCGCCCCTGAACTGGTATTTATGCCCACAGCGGCCTTTTCGAACTCGACATACTTCGTGTCAAGAATGGTGCACACTTGGTTTTTTGTGGCGTTGATTGTCGGCACGATTCCAACACCCTGTCGAACTGGCCCGCCCGCGAGCTGACGGAAGGTGTCAGTCCAAAAGCTTCCAATTGGACGCGGCCTCATAGTCTGGGGCTGCCATCCCCCTGTGTGGCTGCCACGGGTATAACGCAAGGGATGGGAGTTGTTGCTTGGATCGTCGACAGACGTAGCGCCAGTGCCTGGAGCAGTGTATGTGGGTGTGCTTGCCTGCACCGTGAGGTTACCCGGCTCCGTGTACGCGAAGTACATTCGGATTTTCCCTGACGCAATGACATTCCATTCCGACGGAAGATCGACCCCTGATCCGTCCTGAGTGGGATAGGAAGATTGCGCATAGTCGAGCCCGCTCAGTGTGAGCGTAAAGCTGTTCTTAGCGTCACGAGTAATAGTACAAGTGGGAAATTGGGTCCGCTGGTCTGCTCCTGCAGCACCATCAGACCTCGGATATCCAGAGAAAGCAAGATCCAGTGGCTGGCAAGCACCACTCTCGAACAGTTGGACATCCTGATCAAGCTCATCGGTGACCTTGATGGTGTAAGAAACTGATGCAGGGCCCGCGGGACCATTTGGCCCATGACGAAGCGACCACGGCAACTCGAACTCTTCGTATAGTCCATTAGTACTCGTGCGACTCGTGACAGACCCATCGAATTTTAGATCCATCGCGAACACATTCGTAACCACCAACGGAGGCAATTCTGCAGAGACATTTCCAACGCTGCCAGCAACAGTAACTTGTTCGCCATCGACTGCATTCACCGAGAGACCAGTAATCACAAGTTCGGCCGAACCCTGATCTCGCGTCCCGAGGTTGCACGTCATCGTCTTTCCGTCTTCCGAAATTGACGAGTCCGGCGTGACGCCACCGACCTTGCACACGCTCGGGAGGTTCGTGAAGACCGCCCCCTGTGCCTCGAACGTGAGGGTGACGTTATCTACCGGATCATTGGTGGGTGCGGCACTGTCATCATTGATGTTGTAGCGCCACGTCGTACTGACCACATCACCCGTCTTGACCTCGTTAGGCGTGCCCTCACCCCAACTGCCTTCGATTTCATACACAGTGGCAGCCTGAGCAGGTGCGGGAACTTGAGCCACAGCAAGACCCCCTATAACCACTGCCGTGAGGAAAGCCGCACTCAACTGCTTAAGCCGCCCCCGCAAACCCACAGATTGTGGTCTTCCCGAATGTCGTCGGGGTATTCCCCTAACGTTTGGTGTGAACATAGTTCCGTTCCTCGTAGATCTTCGAAGTGTTGTGAACCGCTTCTCGAGTGCACCCAAAAGATTCGAGCGGCGAGCAGGGCATTGAGCAGTCTCGTTTTATGTCTATCTGGCCTGGATATGGGCCGAGTCTGGGGGGGTCGCCTCGTGTGACACGCCCCCCCACACTCCCATTGGTTAAGCGTCTGCGTGCTGCCGACGACGGTTCATCAACACGAGCCCAGCAGCAACAGCCACCGCTGCCACACCAGCTGCGATGAGCACGATCTGGCCTGCCGCACCAGTCAACGGCAGCTCAGGTACACCCTGTTGCGTGTTCACGATCTCAACATTGTCTGAGACGGTCGTCTCACCGATCTTCACCGTCACCGCAGTGAACGGATCAGCAGGAAGCACGTAGCCTGCGGGAGCGGCGACCTCTTTAAGAACGTAGCATCGCTGCTGTGCATCGATCACAGGATTCACGCTGTCACTCACAAACAGGCCAGCAATCGAGATGACACCAGTTCCCTCAGAGGTGAACTCCGTCGCCCCATTGACTGTTACAGGGTCACCCGTGGCTTCTGCTGCCGAGCAATCAGCCGCATACGGGTCAACAGCGTTGTACACCTCGAACACTGCACCATTCAGGCGACCTTCGTCACCAGCTGTGCCAGCGGCACGCTTCTGCACCTCAAGGCTGCCCCAGTGTGTTTCGACCTCGTTCGACGGAACCGGAGGGTTCGTATTCGGGTCAAAGCCCGGGTTGTTCGGCCACAGTTCAGCCTCGTTGGTGATCGTACCGTTCCCAAGCGTCGTCACCGTACCCGCGAACACGACCTGGATTTTCTTCCCAGCCTGAGCGTTCGGGCCCTGGTTCAGCCAAGCGAGCCCGGCAGCGGTGAAGTTCATCGTGATCTGCTGACCATCAACAGTGAGCGTGTAGTAGCTCGCATCAAGCGGGCTACCATCCACCGTGACAGTCATGTCCGCCGGCGCTACCGGCGTAAGACGGCTATCCAGGGTGTCGCGAATCGCGAACCCGGTCCAATCCTCACCAGTGGTCGGGATCGGAACCGTCACAGGGAACTTCACAACCGACCCGAGACCGGTGTCCTGCTGCTCCTCGATCGTCTTCTCGATCGTTCCTTCACCGTTCTTCGGGTAGGCGTGCACATCGTACACCCAGCCGTTCTCGTGCGGCATCGGAACGGTCACGATGAACGGAGACGCGGAATCGATGATCTGCGCGGGAGCGGACGTCTCGCACACCTGGTATGCGCCGATCGGAAGGGCAACGTTCGCTGCACCATTCGCATCAGTAGCAGGCATCGCCTGCCCCGCACCAAACGTGTATCCGGCAGGTGCCGTGCACCCATCACCAGGCGTAAGATCACCCAGCGCGTCCCAATTCGCCGGCACAGACAGGTCAACCGGCTGCCCATCCTTCAGCAGCGGGTACACCGTGAATACCACACCCTCAACGGGATCCGTGAAATCACCCGCAGCAGGAGCCTCACTAATATCACCGTCAGAGCCGTTGACCTGGTGCAGATACTTATGCACCGTCAACGAGCCTTCCCGATCAAAGTCGATGTCACCGTAGCCCTGCGGCACAGCAACCGCGGCAGAACTCGCGCCCACCATGGCAATCATGCCGACAGCCACCGCACCGACCATCGCGCATACGCGTCGCATCGTTTTTCGTTCAGACACCCGAACATCTCCTTTTCGTAAGCGCAGGGAACCGAGGACCCCTACATCATGACCCGCCGCCAAGCAAAAACTGCGGCGATTAATTACATAGACACTATGCGAGATGCACATATGACGCTGTTACATTTTCGTTACAACAGTTGGGGGCGTCGGCTTTGCTGTGGCGTCGGTACTTAATGGGAACTAGTGGCCTTCCTGAATATCTTCCGAGTCTGCGCATGGGAGTGACACCTGGTGCTTTCTAACGCGCGCATCGACGAACCCTTGGCGTCGGGCATACACCCCAATGAGAAGCGCCCCCGCGCTTCCGATCACTGCCCACCAGGGAAAGCCCGGAATCGTCGGCGCTGCGCCGGCGTTCGCGAGATCTTGTGGAGGGGTCGGGGTGATACGCTCGCCAGTCACCACAATTCGCTGCGAATTGATACCGAGGGGCGTGCAGGTGATCAGGGTGACAAGGTCACGCCCGGGCATCACCCGCAACGAACTCGTCTCGTCTGGATCGATAACTTGAATATCAAACACTCGATAGGTGAGCACTTCCCCCAAGACCTCAACGGTAAAGGTGTCGCCCGAGCGAACCTTGTCAAGGTTTGTGAACATCGTCGCGTTCGCTAAGCCTCGGTGAGCAGTCACCACTGAACGCGTGCTCTCACCCCCCACTGGGAGGTGGCTGCCTTCGAGATGACCGGCACCCTTCAGGAGAGTCGCATCAGACGTACCGTGATAGATAGGCAAATCAACGTTAATGCCTGGTATCTTGATTCGTCCCATCAACCCTTGGCCGTTGGCGTTAAGGATTTCGTCGTAACGTAGATCAACATTAGAGAGATTGCCTGTCCCGACAGGAATGTTGCCTCCTGCTTCGAGGCTCACGCCGGCAGTAAGCGCGTCATTGTAGGCGTGTGCGGCAGCGAGTTGATCTTCCTTACCAGGGGTAAGTGAATCGATGTTCTCTTCTGCGTTCCGAATCACTTGAGATTGATTGTACGAGGACAACCATGCGGCAGCCATGGGATACAGCGCCGCAGCAAGACCAACAGTAGCGAGTACAACGATAGACCAAGTGAGCACACTCGGACGCCACCGACGCATGGCTCCACGAGTTGCTGCTTTCTTGCTGTGCACCACCGCGCTCCTTCAACTTCTATACCCCAACGGGAGTCGTCAATCGAGACACTCCAAGCAAATGAAATCTGACAGCGAAACGAAAACTGATCACATTACTGAAGAGCTGGACGAGACCCGGATGCTTGTCGCGGCATACTCGCCTCCCTCCGAGCCTGTCGAAATGTGGCAGCAGCTTGATTATGACAGGCCCGGGAAGTTTTACGCATGGCCCTACACATATCTCCGTGACCAGCGTCTAAGCACCCGTTGGCGCCAACACCCAACGTGCAGTCAGGTCGACTGAAGTAATAGGTGACATTATCATGGTGCCTACGGCTCAACTTAACGTCTGGCCCGCCGATCGCCTGTCCTGTGAGATCAAGGGGGTCTGACGCGCGTTTAGGTGACATTCTGACCCGACCGAGCTCATGATCGAGATTCAACAGGCCTCCACAGGAACATGCATTGAATGTTCGAAACCGTTGGACGCAGCAAAGTTCTCTCAGCGGACTTTCGTGGCTCCGGTCCCATGTCCACCAGAAGAGCTCAAGCAGGAAGACCTCACTAATGCGAGCGAAAAAGCCGAACTCTCTTCACAGACAATGGACGCCAAGGGGCCTGTCGTCAGGTTCAACCCTGCGGCACCTGGCAAGGAGGAGCTTCACAACTGCGGACAAAATTGTTCGGCATAGTTACTGCGCCTACCTCGACAGGTGGCTAAGAAACGGTTACCCAACGCAAAAGTCAAGTTCGTTTTCTACTATTCACGGCGGCCATGATCACAATCGCGTATTCAGCGGTGACGGCACCGCGCTCGTTGCCGAGGAGGAGCCGATGTTCGTCCGCAGGATCTACCACCCCATTCGCCTTGGCATTCGCCACGCCACTCGCCTCGGCATCAAACTCACGATCCGGCTCCACGGTACTCGCGGCACTCGCCGCCTCCGCCTCAACTTCCGGGGCGGAAAAACGCCCCGCGGGTGAGGCACCATTGGCACCGAGCCCGAGCAGAGATGCCGCACCCCGAGCACCGACCAGGAGTACGGTACGCCACGCCCCTTCAGGCCGCGGTCGGGGGTGCACGACAAACTCTAAGTCACCCGGCCCGTCTCCCTGCGGGCGAGGCCGTGCATCGGTGTTTCGCTCGCCCGATTCGTCGTCGGGCACGAGCGTGAGTGTGGTGTTCATCAGTAGGTTCCCTTCTGTCGCGCACGGCCCCGGCACCCCGCCGGTTCCCCCATGCTGGTCGTCGGAAGCGCTCCGCACCAGCGCGAATCCGCCATTTTGAATAACTTCGGCGCCGAACGGCAACATTCGTTCCTGTGGAGAAAGAACATTGGTCACGGCGGGCCCAGCGGGGCGAGGGATCCCTCGCTACGCGAGACCACCGAGCATCGACAGCAGCACCGGGAGCACGCCGAGTGCAATGAACGCCGGAAGCACGCACACGCCGAGCGGGATGAGCACACGCACGGCGAGACGTTCGGCGTCACGTTCGAGTTCGGCGTGCGATTTCGCGCGGGCGGCTTCGGCCTGCTCGAGAAGCAGCGGGCCGACGGGCACGCCGATTACGGCGGCGGTTGCGAGCACCGCGCGGAGCCTCCCTCCCTCTGTGAACGCTTCGAAGGGCACCCACGTGGCCCGCAGGCCGCTCACGCAGTCCGCGACGCGCACGAGCGCCTCAGAGGGCGGGGCGCCGCCGCTGAGCGCGATCCAGGTGAGCTCTAATTCGAGACCCGCGACCCTGTCGGCGCCCTCGACCCTGCGGCCGAGGGATCGAGCCCACACCACACCGAGCACCAGGAGCGCCGAGCCGACTGCGAGCAGCAGCGCCCCGATCGGGCTCAAGAGCACCGGCACGGGATCGAACCCGAGCAGTGCGCCGAGCACGAGCGCGAGGGGCGGCAACGCCGCGACCATGCGCACGGTGAGCCGCGGGCCGGCCAGGAGCACGTCACGGCGCTCACGCAGCTGGGTCAACGCCTGCAACGCTGCGGCGATTCGCTCGAGCGCCGGTGCGAGCGGCGCCCCGCTGCGCTCCGCGAGTTGCCACGCCACAGCGAGTACGCGCCACTCCGCACCACCCGATCCGCCCACACCGCGCGCCGCACCTCCCCGTACCGCGCCCGCCGCACCCACCAAGCCCGCACCACTCACACCGCCCACTGCGGCGAGCGCCTCGGCGGTTGGTGCGCCCGCGCTGATCCGCGCGGCCGCCGCGACCGCGCCGGGGTCCTGCGTGTCCGCGGCGACCTGGCTGAGTACTCGCGCTTGCGGCACCCCGCCGCGTAACAGCACAGCGCAGTAGACGGCGACTGATGCGGCGTCGGCGGTCGGCGCGCTCAGCCGTTTCACCGGGCCACTCCGTTTCAGACCGGCGCCCAGCTTCAGACCCGCACTCGGCTTCCTCACCCTCCGACCTCCGAGACGGCGAGCCGCGCGTTCCGGTCGAGGTATGGGCGGGCCACTGCAACGATCCGGTGCCCCAGCACGGAACGTTCGAGGTGCACGATCGCGTGCACGGCGGCGACGACCTGGCGCGCCGTCGCCTCGGCGCCGAGACCCGCGAGCGCTCCGAGCGCCTCCAGCCGGGCCGGCACGTCGGCGATGCTGCTCGCGTGGAGCGTGCCGGCGCCACCGTCGTGACCGGTGTTGAGTGCCGTGAGCAGGGTCGCGATCTCCGCTCCGCGACACTCGCCGAGCACGATCCGGTCGGGGCGCATGCGCAGGGCCTCGCGCAGCAGCCGGTCGAGGCCGACCTCCCCCGCGCCTTCGCTGTTGGGCTGTCGGGCCTGCAGCGGCACGACGTGCGGGTGACGCAGGCGGAGCTCGGCGACGTCCTCGATCGTGACGATCCGCTCGTGCGGCGCGACGAGGTCGAGCAGCGCTCCGAGCACCGTCGTCTTCCCGCTCCCGGTGCCGCCGGTGATGAGCAGGTTCCAGCGGTGTGCGACGGCTGCGGTGAGCCACGACGCGAGCGAGGGATCGCACAGCCCCGTCCTCACCATCTCGTCGAACGTGAGCGGCCGAACTCGGGGCAACCGCACCGACACGGCGGCCCCGGAGATCGCGACCGGGGGCAGTACGGCGTGCACGCGAATGCCGTCGCCAACGCGGACATCGGTGCAGGGGTGCAACTCGTCGAGGTGTCGGCCTCCCGCGGCGACGAGGCGCGATGCGAACCGCGCGACAGCGGCGGGTGGCGCCGTCCAGCCCGTGACGAGTTGCGGGCCGCGCCCGCGATCGAGCCACAGCCGCCCGATTCCACGGTCGACGTGCACCATGAGGTCGCGCAGGTCGGGGTCGTCGAGGAGTGGGAGCAGCGCGCCGAACGCGCGCCGGGCGGCGAGGTTGAGCGCGTTGCTGCGGATCCCTGGGGACTGCTGCGGGAGTGATTCGACCGCCCGGTCGGGCCCTCCAACCGCACGCCGGTTCCGCCCGTCCGCCTCGACCACGATGGCGGGTGTGTCTTCCGGTGCGAGGACGCCGTGCGCTCCAATTCTGCTCATCCTGCCAGCACAGCAGGCTCTGCCGCCGCTGTCGCCCGCAAAACCGCCATTGTGGAGAACTTCCCCACTACTCCCGAAAGTGGGTACCTGTGGACGAAGAGCACAACGTGCGTTATAGCCTGAACCCAGCGCTGTCGCTGTGCATCGGTCACTCCGTGGCGGCGCAACCGCCCCACCAGTACCGAGATTGGATAACGACGTCCATGGCTGACCAGCACGGCACCATTGAAAGCCACCCACTCAACGGCGAAACCTACCCGCCGTCACCGGAATTCGTAGCGCAGGCGAACGTCGCGGATTCCTCGCTCTATCTTCGAGCCGCGCAGGATCCGGAGGCCTACTGGGCTGAGGAGGCCGCGAGGCTGCAGTGGACGACCCCCTTCGAGGAGGTGCTGGACTGGACGAACCCGCCCTTCGCGAAGTGGTTCCAAGACGGCGAACTGAACGTCGCGGCGAACTGCCTCGACCGGCACATCGCCGCGGGAATCGGCGACCGCGTCGCCATCCACTTCGAGGGCGAGCCCGGTGACACCCGAACGCTTACCTACGCGGAGCTGACCTATGAGGTGAAGCGGACCGCGAACATGCTCACGAGCCTCGGCGTGCAGGCCGGTGACCGCGTCGCCATCTACATGCCGATGATCCCCGAGGCCGTCATCTCGATGCTCGCGGTCGCGCGACTCGGTGCCGCTCACTCCGTCGTGTTTGGCGGATTCAGTGCCGAGAGCCTGCGCGCCCGCATCGACGACGCCGGCGCGGAACTCGTGATCACCGCCGACGGCGGCTACCGGAAGGGCCGCGTCTCCGCACTGAAACCCACCGTCGACGACGCCCTCGCGCTGCACGGCGGCGGGAGCAGCGTCGAACGGGTGCTCGTCGTGCAGCGCACCGGCAACGACGTCGAGATGGTCGCGGGCCGAGACCTGTGGTGGCACGACGAAATCGGCGCCTACGACGACCAGCACGAGGCGAAGGGATTCCCGGCAGAGAACCCGCTCTTCATCCTCTACACCTCCGGAACGACGGGCAGCCCCAAAGGGATCCTCCACACCTCCGGCGGCTACCTCACGCAGGTCTCCACCACGTTCCGCCAGGTGTTCGATCTGAAGCCTGAAACGGACGTTTACTGGTGCACGGCCGACGTCGGCTGGGTGACCGGCCACAGCTACGTCGTTTACGGCCCGCTCGCGAACGGCGCGACGCAGGTCATCTACGAGGGCACCCCCGACACCCCGGACTGGGGGCGCTGGTGGAGCATCATCGAGAAGTATCGGGTGACGACCTTCTATACGGCGCCCACCGCGATCCGCTCCTTCATGAAGGTCGGCCGTCAAGTGCCCGAGCAGTACGATCTCTCATCGGTGCGGCTGCTCGGCAGCGTCGGCGAGCCGATCAACCCCGAGGCGTGGCGCTGGTACCGGGAGGTCATCGGTGCGGGCGCAGCCCCGATCGTCGATACGTGGTGGCAAACGGAGACCGGCGCATTCATGATCGCCCCGCTGCCCGGGTTGACGAAGCTGAAGCCGGGCAGCGCCCAGGCCGCACTCCCGGGCATCGACGTGAACATCGTGGACGATGACGGGAACCGCGTGGATCGTGGTCAGGGCGGGTTGCTGACGATCCGCCGCCCCTGGCCCGCGATGGTGCGCACGATCTGGGGAGACGACCAGCGCTTCATCGACACCTACTGGAAGAAGTTCGGGGACCAGTATTTTGCGGGTGACGGCGCGCGCGTCGACGAAGACGGCGACGTCTGGCTACTCGGCCGCGTCGACGACGTCATGAACGTGTCGGGGCATCGGCTTTCGACCGCGGAGATCGAGTCGGCACTCGTCGAGCATCACGCCGTCGCCGAGGCGGCCGTGGTCGGCGCCGACGACGAGACGACCGGCCAGGCAGTCGTCGCGTTCGTCATCCTCAAGTCGCAGCAGACGCTCCTCACCGAGGATGATGCGGAGCAGGAGCTAAAGAAGCACGTCGCCGGTCAGATCGGCGCGATCGCGAGGCCGCGGCAGGTGTTCGTCGTCACGGAGCTTCCGAAAACCCGCTCTGGAAAGATCATGCGCCGGCTCCTGAAGGACGCCGCGGAGGGCAAGGAGATCGGCGACACGACCACCCTCGCCGACACGATGGTGATGCAGACGATCTCCGACCGGGTGCGCGCGGAGCGGTCTGCGTCACGCTGAGGCGCTACGTTGCTCAGTTGCGGCAGCCGCCGCGAATAGCGAAGGGGGTGAGGGATCCGCGGATCCCTCACCCCCTCATCGTTCTCCCGCGAGCGGTCAGCCGGACACCTTGAACGCGAACTCGATCTCCACGGGCGCGTCGAGCGGCAGCACGGCGACGCCGACCGCAGAACGCACGTGGATCCCTGAATCTCCGAACACGCGGCCGAGGAACACCGAGGCGCCGTTCGCAACTGCGGGCTGCGCGGTGAACGACGGATCCGAGGCGACGAACGCCGTCACCTTCACGACCTGGGTGATCTTGTCGAGGGATCCAACGAGCCCCCGCACCGCGGCGAGCCCGTTCAGCGCGCACAGTCGCGCGGCTTCCTCGGCGTCCGCCGGGGAGACGAACCCCTCGCCTTCCCCGACCTTGCCGGTGAACGGCAGCTCGCCATCCACGAAGGGCAACTGCCCCGACGTGTAGACGTAGTCGCCATCGCGCACCGCGGGCACATACGCCGCAACCGGCGCGGCCACCTCGGGCACGGTGTAGCCGAGCTCTGCGAGCCGCTCCTCGATAACTGCCATGCTCACGCCTTCCTCTTCAGATACGCGACGTTGCCGCCGGCTGGTCCCTCGATGATCTGCACGAGCTCCCACCCCTGGGCGCCCCAGTTGTTGAGAATCTGAGCCTCATTGTGCAGCAGCAGCGGTGTGACGAAGTACTCCCACCGCGGGGACTCGGTCGATTCACTCACGTGCGTTCTCCTCTCGAGTGATGGCGCGACGTGCGCCGGGCGACGCGCCGAAATCGCGAAGCAGCACCCACTTCGCCGATTGCCAGCCACGTCGTTTACCCTTGATTCTATGACCCCACCCTCAAGTAAGTCGTCGCGTGCACGCTCGACCAAGCAGCGCACCGCAGGTGGAGCTCTCGGAGGCATTATCGGTGCCGTCGCGATGAGTGCTGTCGCCGGCGTGCTCATCACCGCAGCCGTCACCCCCGTCGTGGCCGTGAGCGGTGCCGCCGCATCATCGGCGGTGAAGATCTTCCAGGATCTCCCGAACCACTTGAACCCCGGCCAGCTCGCCCAGCCCTCAACGCTGTACGCGACCCAATCCGACGGGTCCACCGTCGAGATCGCGACCTTCTACGACCAGGATCGCCAGATGGTCGCTTGGAACGACATCTCGCAGTACGTGAAGGACGCGGCCGTCGCGGAGGAAGACCCCCGCTTCTACACCCACGGCGGTGTCGACGCGCTCGCGACCGCCCGCGCCGCGCTGCAGAACGCGGTGGGCGCAGGCTTCTCGGGTGCATCGACGATTACCATGCAGTACGTGCGCAACGTGCTCATCCAAGACGCGATGGCGATCAACGACGAAGAGGAACGCGACGCGGCCTACGAGGACGCGATGCGCCAGGACGTCGACCGAAAGCTCAAGGAGATGAAGCTCGCCCTGAGCGTCGAGAAGAAGTTCACGAAGGATGAGATTCTTCTCGGTTACCTCAACATCGCCCTGTTCGGGCGCCAGATCTACGGCATCGAATCGGCGGCGAACTACTTCTTCGGCAAGTCAGCGAAAGACCTGACGCTCGCCGAGTCCGCAAGCCTCGTTGCGACCGTCAACAACCCGGCAAAACTGCAGATCGACATCCCCGACAACATCCCGGCGAACCAGGAGCGGCGCGACAAGATCCTCGCCAGCATGCTGCAGCACGGCCGCATCACGCAGGCGCAGTATGAAGAAGCCGTCGCAACCGAGGTGACGCCGAACGTCAGCCCGCGCGTGCAGGGCTGCGGCATCGCCGAGACGAACCTCGGCCTCGGCCACTTCTGCGACTACGTGCAGCGCTACATCAAGCACGACCCGAACTTCGGAGACACCCCCGAGGAGCGAGAGTTCAACTTCAGCCGCGGCGGCTACGACATCTACACGACCATCGACCTCGACATTCAGGCGGCGGGACGCGAGAGCATGGCCGCCGTCGTCCCCGCGCAGATGGACGGCATCGACGTCGGCGCCGCGAGCGTCAGCGTGCAGGTCGGCACCGGCCGTGTACTCGGCATGGTCCAGAACAAACCGTTCAGCAACGACCCCGCCGTGCTCGACGCGAACCCCGGCCTCACGAGCATCAACTACAACACGGACTTCGAATACGGCGGCTCCACCGGCTTCCAGATCGGTTCGACCTTCAAGGCCGTGACACTAGCCGAGTGGATCCGCACCGGGCACTCCGTGCGAGACATCGTCAACGTCAACGGACGCTCAGTACAAGAAAACTCATTCCGAGCGAACTGCCTCCCCGGCGGCGTGTACGGCTACGGCTCCTTCACGTTCACGAACGACAACATGGGCACCCGCGGCAACCAGCCGGTCCTCACCGCGATCGCCCAGTCCGTCAACGGCGGTCTCGTCTCCATGCAGCAGCGCATGGACCTCTGCGAGACATTCGACACCGCGAAGAAGCTCGGCATGCACCGCGCCTCCGAAGCAACAAACCCCGACCTGCCGAACTACGGCACGACAGACCTCACCATGGTGCCGTCGAACGTGTACGGCGGCATCGACGAGATGGCCCCGATCACGGTTGCCTCGGCCTACGCCGCGATTGCCGGCAACGGCACGGTCTGCACCCCCGTGCCGATCGACCAGATCGTCGGCCCCGACGGTGAACAGGTCGCCTTCGAGAAGTCCGACTGCACGGAAGCGCTCTCCCCCGAGGTGGCCGCTGGCGTCGCATACGCGCTCGAATACGGCGTGAATAGTGGACTCGCACGGCACGCGGCTTCTGCCTACGGTGTGCCGCACCTCGCGAAGACCGGTACCACCGACCACGTCATCGACAACTGGACCGTCGGGTCGAGCACCGAGGTTGCAACAGCGACATGGGTCGGTAACGCTGGCCCGATCCAGATGGCCGACGGCACCTGGGGTCGCGTCTCCACCCAGTACTTCGGCGGTCTCATGTATGCGGACCAGACGATCTGGCCCGCCATGATGAACGTCGCAGACGCGAAATACGGTGGCAGCGCCTTCCCAGAACCGTCCGAGGCGGCGACCCGACAGACCATGGTGCAGGTGCCGGACCTCAAGGGGAAGACCCTCGAGGAAGCGACCGAAGCGCTCAGTCAACTCGGCTTCAGCGCCGCAAACGGCGGCGAAGTCGACTCCTCACTGCCCAAGGGCCGCGTCGCGAGCTCCAGCCCTGAGGCCGGCTCCGCTGCAGGACTCGGATCGGAGATCACGCTCTACATCAGTAACGGTGAAGCCGCCACGGTTCCCGACGGCCTCGTCGGCGCCGAAGCGAACGACGCCCGAAAACGTGTGGAAGGCGCCGGATTCAAGGCCGACCTCACATGTTCCGCAGGCAACGAGAAGCCCGACGGCAAGAGCAAGGTCGTCTCGGTGAGCCCCGAGAGCGGTACGGAAGCTCGCGGCGGCAGCACCGTCACCATCACGGTCGAGTGCGACTAGGCACTCGGATGGGATTCGCCTCACGCCACCCGGTGGTGACCGCACTCGGAGCGGCCACCGCCGGAGTGGCCGTATGGTCCACGCTCATCGAGCGCCGACTCTTCACGATCCGACGGCACACGCTCCCCCTCCTCCCCGCAGGGGCATCACCGATCCGAGTGCTGCAGCTGTCCGACCTACACCTTGCACCCTGGCAGACGAACAAGATCGATTGGCTGCGATCCCTTACCGAGCTCGCCCCCGACCTCGTCGTCCTCACCGGCGACCTCATGGGACACCTGCAGGCACGCAACTCCCTCCTGCAGTCGCTGCGACCACTCGCACACAGCGGCGCACCGATGGTGTTCGTGCACGGCTCGAACGACTATTACGGCCCGATCCTCAAGAACCCGCTGAAATACCTACGCGAACCGAGCCGCCTCAGCACACGGGCCATGGACATCGACAACGCCGCACTCACCCGCGGCCTCGAGGGCCTCAAAGCTATCAACCTCAACAACTCCGCGGTCCGGCTCACGGTGCGCGGCACCGAGATCGAACTCCTCGGGCTGAATGACCCCCACATCCGCTACGACGACGTCGCGGCGATGCGCGAGGCGCTGGGTGCACTCGGTGCTGATGCTGATGCTGATGCTGATGCTGATGCTGATGCTGGTGCTGGTGCTGGTGCTGGTGCTGGTGCTGGTGCTGGTGGCGAGTCTGCCGGTCCCAAAGCCGAGGGCGCTACTCATGGAGCCGAGTCTGCGGCGGTGCGCATCGGCGTGATCCACGCCCCGTACCAGGAGGCGCTGAACGAGCTGCTCGACGACCGCGTGTCGCTGATCCTGGCCGGGCACACGCATGGTGGTCAAGTCCGGGTGCCGGGTATCGGGGCGCTCACCTCGAACTGTGATCTGCCGGCCGACCAGGCGCGCGGGCTCAGCGTCTGGTACGACGCGCATCACGCGGCGTTCCTCAACGTGAGTGCCGGCCTCGGCAACTCGATCTATGCGCCCGTGCGGTTCGCTTGCCGCCCAGAGGCGACGCTGCTGACTCTCGAGGCTCCCCAGTAGCCTTCAGCCCTGCGCCAGCAGCCCGCAACCCTGCGCCCTCAGCTCTCACTTCACAGCCCCGCGCCCGCAGCTCTCACTTCACAGCCCTGCGGCCTCAGCTCTTAGCCCTGCGCCCGCAGCCTTCAGCCCTGCGCCCGCAGCCTTCACTCCTCATCCCCGCGCCCTTCCACTTCTCCCCTTCTCCACTCAGCGGGGGATCTCGCCTCTGCGTACCAAGATTCAAGGTTTCGGGTACGCAGAACAGAGATCCCCCACAGACGAGGGAAACCCCGGGCGCCCTGACCCCAGAGTGCAGCCAGCCCGGGTGCCATGCACCCAGAGCGCAAGCCCCTAGAGCGCAGACGCGCTACGCGGCGAGCTTCTGCGCGACGATCTCCGCGATCTGCACGGCGTTGAGCGCCGCACCCTTGCGTAGGTTGTCGTTCGACACGAAGAAGGTCAGACCGCGTCCGGCGGGTGCCGACTGATCTTCGCGAATGCGGCCGACGAATGAGGGATCCTGCCCCGCAGCCTCGAGCGGCGTCGGCACGTCGCTGAGTTCGACGCCCGGCGCCTCGGCGAGGACCTCGCGGGCACGCTCAGCGCTGATGGGGCGCGCGAACTCGGCGTTGATCGCGAGCGAGTGACCGGTGAACACTGGCACGCGCACGCAGGTGCCCGACACGAGCAGGTCGGGTAGTTCGAGGATCTTCCGGCTCTCGTTGCGGAGCTTCTTCTCCTCGTCGGTTTCGCCCTGACCGTCGTCGACGATGGACCCTGCGAGCGGCAGCACGTCGAACGCGATGGGCTTCACGTAGACCTCCGGCTCGGGCATCTCGACGGCCGAGCCGTCGTGCACGAGCTGCTCGAGCTTGTCGGAGGCGACGGCAGCGCTGACCTGTCCGGAGAGTTCGCGTGCGCCAGCCAGGCCCGACCCTGAGACGGCCTGGAAGGTGGTGACGATGAGCCGTTCGAGGCCCGCCTCGGCGTGGAGGGCTTTCATGACCGGCATCGCAGCCATGGTCGTGCAGTTGGGGTTCGCGATGATGCCGCTGCGCGCCGCGATGATGTCGTCGATTTCGTGCGCGTTGACTTCGCTGACGACGAGCGGAATCTCCGGGTCGAGCCGCCACGCGCTCGAGTTGTCGATCACGATTGCGCCGGACTTCGCGAAGTCGTGCGCGTACTTCTTCGATGCGGCACCGCCCGCGGAGAAGAGGGCGATGTCGATGCCGCTCTTATCAGCGGTGTCGACGTCTTCGACGGTGATCTCCTCACCGCGGAACTCAATGGTTTTCCCTGCCGAGCGGGCGCTCGAGATGAAGCGAATGCTCTTGATCGGGAAGTCCCGTTCGTCGAGGAGACGGCGAATGACCGCGCCGACCTGACCGGTGGCGCCGACGACGGCGACGTTGAAGCCCTGCTGGTGAGCGTTCTGATCTGCCATGGGGAGGGATCCTCTTCTGTTGCTGGTGGGCTGCGGTGGACGCAGCGTCGAAGTGCGTGGTCGGGCAGGATCCCTCGCGAGGGATCCCGGCCCTTCGGGCCTACCGCCCGGTTCCGGCGTAAACGGTCGCTTCGGAGTCGGAGTCGAGCCCGAACGCGGTGTGCAGCACCCGGACGGCCTTTTCCATGAGGTCGGCGCGGGTTACCACCGAGATGCGGATCTCGGACGTGGAGATCATCTCGATGTTGATGCCGGCCTCGTAGAGCGCCCGGAAGAGCTGCGCGGAGACGCCGGTGCTCGTGCGCATGCCTGCACCGACGACCGCGACCTTCGCGATCTGGTCGTCGTACTGGAGGCTTTCGAACTCGAGCGCCTCGCGTTCGGCCTGAAGCGCCTCGATGACGCGGCGTCCGTCGCCGAGCGGGATGGTGAAGGAAATGTCGGTGCGGTTGGTGTCCGCGGCCGAGACGTTCTGCACGATCATGTCGATGTTCGCGTGGGTCTTTGCGACGATCTCGAAGATCTGCGCCGCCTTACCCGGAACGTCGGGAACACCGCCGACGGTGACCTTCGCCTCGCTCTTTTCCGATGCGATGCCGGTGATAATCGGTTCTTCCATGTGCTCCCCCTTCGGGCGCCCCTTCGCGGGGTCGTAGACGATGGTGCCTTCCTCGCCGGAGAACGACGAGCGCACGTGCAGGACGACGCCGTGACGGCGCGCGTACTCGACCGCGCGCAGGTGCAGCACCTTGGCGCCGGATGCGGCGAGTTCAAGCATTTCTTCGGCGGATATGTAGTCGATCTTCTGCGCGAGCGGGGCGACGCGCGGGTCGGTAGTGAACACGCCGTCGACGTCGGTGTAGATCTCGCAGACATCGGCGCCGAGCGCTGCGGCGAGCGCGACGGCGGTCGTGTCGGATCCACCGCGACCGAGCGTGGTGATGTCGCGTGAGTCACGGTTGAAGCCCTGGAAACCGGCGACGATGGCGACGGCGCCCTGGTCGAGCGCCTCGCGCACGCGGCCGGGCGTGACGTCGACGATTTTCGCTGAACCGTGCTCGGCGGTCGTGATCATGCCGGCCTGACTGCCGGTGAACGAGAGCGCCTCGATCCCCATGCCCTTGATCGTCATCGCGAGCAGCGCCATGGAGATGCGTTCGCCCGCGGTGAGCAGCATGTCGAGTTCTCGGGGGGCAGGGATCGGCGTGCAGTCCGCCGCGAGGTCGAGTAGTTCGTCGGTGGTGTCGCCCATCGCGCTGACAGCGACGACGACCTCGTTCCCCGCACGCCGAGTGTCGACGATGCGTTTGGCGACGCGTTTAATGCTTTCCGCGTCAGCGACCGAGGAGCCGCCGAATTTCTGCACGATCAACGCCACGCGGATCCTCCTCAAAGTTTTATGCCAAAGTCCAGTCTAACTGACCCACCTTCGAGGATTCCTCGTATCTGTATTGCGCTCGCGCAGGCCGAGCGGCTAAAGAATTCGAGCGGCGAACAGCGCGATCGTGCCGGAGAGGAGCTTGTCGGTGAGCGACGAGAGGAGATTCGCGGAGAGTACTGCGACCCACATGCCGTGTCCGAGCGCTCCGAGGAACGCGATCACGGTGTTGCTCGCGTGTGCGACGGAACCGTCGAAGAGGAAGACCGTGATCGGCACGGCCGTGAAGGTGCAGGCGAGACCAGCGGCGAGGTTCAGCAGGATGAACCGGACGGGGCCGCGGCCGAAACGGCGGAAACCGTAGCCCCAAACGAGCGCCCCGACGATATTCACGGGTGCGAACGCGAGCGACTCGGGAGACCCTGAAATGGAGACGAGCACGTTGGTCGCGAGGCCGACTGCAGCTCCGTACCAGGGACCGAGCGCGAACGCGGCCGTGGCCGTGCCAACCATGTCGAGGAACAGGGCGAGACCGAACTTCTCGGTCACCGTGTTTCCGAAGATGTTCAGGCCGACGCACCCGACGAGCACCGCGATGATGAGGGCGGTCCGTAGCGTTTGCGCGTGCGCGCCTCCCCCGGCGGGCGTTTGTGTGAAGTCGACGGGCAGTTCGGTGTCGAATACGTGGCCGGAGCTTGCAGACTTTGGCGCCGGCAGGTTCGGCGCAGGCAGGTTCGGCGGCGTCGGTTCCTGCCGCGTCGCTCGTTGCGCGGCGCTCCGAGGCACGGCGGCCCGTTCGGCAGGGATCCGTTCGGCGGCGGCCCGTTCGGCAGCGGCCCGTTCGACAGGATCCGCCGAGCATCCACGCACCTGCCGCGCCAGTAGTCGGCCGCGTCCGCATCCTCACAGAGCGCGATGACGATCTCGGCGACGAGGTCGGGGTTGATTCGGCGGCGGCCGAGGCGGAACGCGTCGAACACGGTCGACCGTGCGATGCGTGCCGCCGCGGCAGTCGCGCCGGCCGCCGCGCGGTTACTGGCGATGCGCGCGGCGACCTCCGCATACGAGACATCGCCCGCGTCGAGCCGCAGCTGCTGCAGATCGCGGGCGATCCCATCGAAGGGGCCGGTCCGGGTGGCAGCATCGGTGTTCACGCCGTGCCCCCACCCCCTCGATTCCCGGTCGAGGTGAGCTTATCAAATGGTGAGCGTTGGACTCACGCAGGCCGTGCGAAACGTATGCGAAAGCGGTGCCTCACGTGTGTGCACGGCGTGCGTCCGCGTGTGCTCCCGGCTTTCGGGGTTACTGGCGGAAAAACGCTTTGACCCCCGGGACCTGCACAAACCACCAGCAGTCTTGCGTCTCGTCGTCGGTTACGAAGATTGCTTGGCCACCGATTGCCCTTTGGAACTCGGCCGGGGTGGGTACACCTGCGGGGCAGTACAGCATGTCTGAATGGCCGGTCGGGCCGTCCGAAACATAACCGCCAGAGAAGCAGCCTTCGTTCATTTCGTTGAATTTGACGCTCGCCTGGCGGTCGAGGACGCGCCCTTTTTCGATGGTGACGCAGTTGGAGAGATCTCCACCGCACCAAGTGCCGTTGATGTCTTCCCACACGGGCGTGACCGATGCCTGCAGGGCGTCCCACGCGGCACCGAGCTCGCCGAGCAGGGTTGGGAGGTCAGATTCGCCGCTCGCGAGCGCACCCGGGTCGAGCGCGTCGATCGTCTGCTGGAGGTGCGCCGACTCAGCCTCGCCCGCCTTGCCTCCGAGGTCCACGATCACCGTCGCGGCGGCTTCGCGCGCCCCATCGGCGACCGCGAGTTGCGCTTCCCAGAGGGCGTCACCGGCGGCCTCGACCCGCTCCGTTTCGGTTCGAATATTGTCAGCCTCGACCCGCAGCTGCTCGGCGGCTTCGCGCAGTTCTTCGGTGTCCTCGGGCACCACGGCCAGCGCGCCCTCGGAGGAATTGCCCGCATCCTCTCCGGCAGTCTCAATTTCGGCCTCGGCAGCATCCACCCCGGCAGCGGCCGCGAGTTCTGATTGCGCTGCGGTGAGGGCCTCGAGCACGGATGCGTCGGTGACGCGATCTGCGGTCACGACGGTGGTGATGGCGAGGGATCCCTCGGCCTCCCCCGTCGCAGACTGCAGCGCGGCAGCGAGCTCTGATCGCGCTTCCTCCACCGCTTCCTGCGCGGAGGTGAACTCGCGCTCGGCTTCAGCGTGCTCGACCGAGCCGATGATGAGCGGCGTCGCGATCGCGGCGGCAATGATGACCGCGGCGGCGGCTCCAAGGCCGACCCAGAGCCCGACGCGCGACTTCTTCTTGGGCTGCCCGGCTGCCGACTGCGGGAAGGTGGGTGGCGTGTAGGGGTCCGATCCGGTGGGCTGTGCTGCGCCCGGGAGTCCGGAGGCGCTGGGCTGTTCGTGAGCGCCCGGCTATTGCGAGGAAGTCATCTCCTCACTCTGCCGAGTTCTCGCGTGATTCCAGGCGGTTTCAATGCGTGGAGCGGGTTTCCGGACAAGTCCGGACAGTCAGTGGGGCTATTTGGTGTGCAGGGCTGGCTATTCGGTGCGCGGGTCGGGCTATTCGGCACGCTGCGGGGGCTGTCCGGCACGGGAGGCTGCTCATGCGACGTACTCGAGCTAGCTTTACGGCAGAGTGGGCAGCCTATTCGACGCGGCGGCGGCCTTCGAACGCACGGCCGAGGGTGACTTCGTCGGCGAACTCGAGGTCTCCGCCGACGGGGAGTCCGGAGGCGAGCCGGGAGACCGGAATTTCAATACTCGTGAGCAGCCGAGACAGGTATGCTGCGGTGGCTTCGCCTTCGAGGTTGGGGTCGGTTGCGATGATGACTTCACGCACGGCGTCATCGCCTTCGCGCGCGCCGAGGCGTCTCATGAGGGCTGGAATGCTGAGGTCGTCTGGTCCAATGCCGTCGATCGGGCTGATCGCTCCGCCGAGCACGTGGTAGAGGCCGCGGTATTGCCGGGTGCGCTCGATTGCGACGACGTCTTTGGGTTCTTCGACGACGCAGATGAGGGTCGCATCGCGTCTCGGGTCGCGACAGATCGCGCACTTTTCCTGCTCCGTGATGTTGCCGCACACTTCGCAGAAGCGGACCTTTTCGCGCACTTCGGTGAGGAGTTCGGCGAGCCGCGAAACATCGAAGTTCTGGGTCTGGAGAATGTGGAACGCGATGCGCTGCGCAGATTTCGGGCCGATGCCGGGGAGCCGGCCGAACTCGTCGATCAGGTCCTGGATGATGCCGTCGTACACGGTCAGACCTCCTGAGTTGGCGGGAGCGGTCGCTCCTCAATGAATCGGGCGCCGAGCACTTCGCGCACGACGGCTTCACCGTAGCGCACGAGCTCCGGGGCGGTGCGCTGCGGTGTGGCGCGGTCTGGCGCGGCGTTGTCTAGCGCGGTGCTGTCTGGTGCAGCGCGGTCTGGTGCTGGATGTGCGGGCGAGGGATCCTGCCGCTCCTCGCCCTGTGGCTGGCCAAACGTGCCGCCCGCGAAGGGATCACCGGCTTCGGGTTCACCCTCTCCGCGACCGCCCGCGTCCGGGTCTCGTTTAGGGAGGTCATTCTCGTAGGGGTCGCCGTCGCCGTAAGTATCGCCACCACTGTACGGGTCACCACCACCGTAGGGGTCACCACCACCGTAGGGATCGTCGTCGCTCGTGGGCTCCACGTAGGCGGGTTCGATGTCGGCGGGTGCGACGGGAGCGTGTACTGATTCAGCGGCGCGTACTGATTCAGGAGCGTATGCCGAAACAGGGTCGCTTCCTGGAACAGAGTCAGTTCTTGAAACAGAGTCATTTCCTGGAACACTGTCGCTTCCTGGGTCGCCGGCTGGCTGCGTGTCGCGACCTATTTCGGGAGCGTTTGCGGTTGTGGTTTCCACCGTAGATGCAGGCACCGCTGGGGACGGAGTTGGCGTCGGAGTTGCAGTCGTGTGCGGTTCAGGGGCTGCTGCCGGTGGTGATTCCGGGGTCGGGTCGGTCGAGGGTTCGGGGTCGGCCCAGGCGGGTGCGGCGAGGGCGGGCCCGAGTCCGAGCGCGCTGAGTCGCTCGTCTGCCCGACGCACGGGGTCGTTCTCGAGAGCATCACCGGGTGCGGCTGGTGAGCCCGCTCGATGAGGCTCCTCTGCGTCGGCATCTCCCTGCGGGGCGCGCGGCTCCCCCGCGTGCCCGCGTGGGCTGCTCGTCGGGCTGATGCGTCGCGGTACATATTTGACGGTCAGTCCGATCGCCGCGCTGATCGTCTCGCGTAGAGCTCCTGCGCCGACGCTCTTGAACGCGGCAAGGTCTGACTCTGACGCGAGCCCCACGGTGAGCACATCGTCTTCGAGCGCGATCGGCTGCACCACGCGTACGGCGTTCCAGGCATCACGATCGACCTGCAGAATTTCCTCGAGGAGTTCTGGCCAGAGCTCAACCAGATCGTCGAAGCCACCCGTCTCTGTGGTTGCAACAGGTTCGACGGGCGCCGGCGATTCGGCGGACGCTGCAGTTTCAGTGGGCGCTGCAGCTTCAGCGGGCGCTGCAGGCACTGCAGTTTCAGTGGGCGCTGCAGGCACTGCAGGTTCAGCGGACGCAAGTTGAGCTGCAGGATCCGAAGGTACCGCGGGTGGTGACGAGGCCGCAACAGTATGCGTGGCCGAGCTACCGGGAGCTTCTTCAGCGGAACCCGTTTGAACCTCGGGTGCGAGTGCCTGCACGGGTTCGTGTGTCTGGTTTGCAGCCGCTGGCTGTCCAGGTTCCGGCGCCTGTAGCACTTCAGGGACCTGTGCGGTTTCAGGTGACTGTGCGGTTTCAGGTGACTGTGCGGTTTCAGGTGACTGTGCCGATTCAGTTACCTGTGCTGTTCCGGGTGCCTGTGCTGGTCCAGGAACTTGTGCTGATCCAGGAATCTGTTCTTGCCCTTGTGTCGGCGGCTCCGAGGGCGCGCGGAATGACGCATCCCGCCCCATTCCCGCGATCTGTTCGCTACTGAGAACATCGGAGATTGGCCGACCAAACGCCGCAGCACCGGTGTTCGGGTGCGGGTTCTCCGCACCGGTCGACGCACCCGCGTCCTCTTCACGCAGGAAGTCGCGGATCGATGCCGCCGTTTGCGCGGCGTTCATAGGCGGTCCGCCCGCCGCATTCTGCTGCGGCTGTGGAGCCTGCTGCGCAGCCGCCGTTTGCGCAGGTGCCTGCGGCTGTGGTGTGCGCTGCTCCGGTGCCTGCTGCTGCGCGGGCTGCTGTGTTTGCGGCTGTGGCACCGCCTGCTGCAGTGGTGCCTGCCACTCTGGCTGTGGTGAAACCTGCTGCGGAACCTGCCCCTGCGACGGCTGGTTCGGCTGAACCGATTGAGTCGGCTGAGTCGACGGAGACTGCTGCGGGGCTCCCGCCGCCGCCGCCGTCGCGACTGCCGGGGCGATACTCGGCTCCCGATCAATCTGGAGCAGAGCCCGAGCGATCATCAGTTCGAGCTGCAGTCGCGGCGCGGTCACCCCCGCCATCCCGTCGAGGCCAACGCTCACCGTGTCGGCGATGCGCGACAGCTCTCCCCGAGCGAAAGCCTGCGACTGCTCGAACATGCGACTGAGCTGATCCTGCGGCACCCCACGGAACACGGCGGCAGCCCCGTCGACCGTCGTGGCACTGACCACGATGAGGTCGCGCAGTCGCTCAAGCAAGTCCTCGGTAAAGCGGCGCGGATCCTGCCCGGTCTGAATGACACGGTCCGTCGCCCGGAACGCCGCCGCCGGGTCTGGTGCGGCGAGCGCCGTCACGACGTCATCGATGAGCTCGGTGTGCGTGAAGCCGAGCAACCCCGCGGCCCGATCGGCCGTCACAGTGTTGCCCTCAGAGCCCGCGATGAGCTGGTCAAGAATCGACAGCGTGTCGCGCACCGAGCCACCGCCGGCCCGAACCACGAGCGGCAGCACTCCGGGTTCGACAGTCACGCCCTCACTGTCGCACAACGACTGCGCGTAGTCGATGAGGGGCCCCGGGGCGATGAGCCGGAACGGGTAGTGGTGCGTGCGCGAGCGGATCGTGCCGATCACCTTGTCGGGCTCGGTTGTCGCGAACACGAACTTCACGTGCGGCGGCGGTTCTTCGACGATCTTGAGCAGCGCGTTGAACCCGCCGGCGGTGACCATGTGTGCCTCGTCGATGATGAAGATCTTGAAGCGATCCCTCGCCGGCGCAAAGACTGCACGCTCACGAAGGTCACGCGCATCATCGACGCCGCCGTGACTCGCCGCGTCGATCTCGACGACGTCGAGCGATCCGCCGCCCTCTCGGCTCAACTCGACACAGCTCGGGCACGTACCGCACGGAGTGTCGGTCGGCCCCTCAGCACAGTTCAGGCAGCGGGCGAGAATTCTCGCCGACGTCGTCTTGCCGCAACCGCGGGGGCCGCTGAACAGGTAGGCGTGCCCGATGCGACCGGTCCGCAGTGCCGTCCTCAGTGGGTCGGTCACCTGGGACTGGCCGATCATCTCGGAGAAGCTCTCGGGCCGGTAACGGCGATACAGTGCGGCAACCACGGGACCATGCTACCCGCGGGCACCGACATCGCGCTGAGCGGGCCAAAGCCTCAGCGCGATCCCTCAGCGCACAGCCCGCAGCACACAACCCACAGCACACAACCCACAGCGCGAAGGCTTAGCCCTCAGCCACCAGCCGCCAGGCCTGCCGCGCGATCTCCGCCTCCTCGTCGGTCGGCACGACCAGCACCTCGACGGCCGAATCATCCGCGCTAATGCGCCGCGCCCCCGTTTCGACCGACTCATTCCGGTCCGCGTCGAGCACGATCCCGAGCCGTTCGAGCCCCGCGCACACCGCGGCACGGATCCCCGCGTGATTCTCCCCGACCCCAGCGGTGAAGACGATCGCGTCGGCCCCGCCGAGCACGGCGTGGTACGCGCCGATGTAATGCCTGATCCGGTGCGCATAGACATCGAGCGCTAATCGCGCCGAGGGATCCCCCGACGTCGCCGCCGCCCACACGTCGCGAAAATCATTCGAGCCCGCGAGTCCCCGAAACCCGGATCCACGATTGAGCAGCGCGTCGAGCTCGTCGACGCTGAGGCCCGAGCGCAGCAGGTGCATGAGCACTCCGGGGTCGATGTCCCCGCCCCGCGAACCCATCATGAGCCCCTCGAGCGGCGTCAGGCCCATCGAGGTGTCCACTGAACGTCCGCCGGCGACGGCACACGCCGACGCGCCATTTCCGAGGTGCAGCACCACCTGGTTCAGTGATTCAAGGGGACGACCCAAAAACTCTGCGGCCGCCCGCGAGACCACCTGGTGCGAAACGCCGTGAAAGCCGTAGCGGCGAATCCCGTGCTCCGCCGCGAGCTTCGCATCCACCGCGTACGTGTATGCAGATTCAGGCATGGACTGGTGAAAGGCCGTGTCGAACACCGCAACGTGAGGCACATCCGCAAAGGTTTCACGCGCCGCGAGAATCGCCTGATAATGGCCGGGGTTGTGCAACGGGGCAAGTTCGGCGAGTTCGAGGATGCGCGCCGCGACACGGTCATCGATGACAGTCGGCTCAATGAAGTCGCTGCCGCCCTGCACCACACGGTGCCCGACGGTGCGGATGCCGAGCGTGTCCACCGGAGCGCCCGTCGCCGCGAACGCCTCAAGCATGAGCACGAAACCCGCGGAGTGATCGGGAACCGGGGTCGAACGTGTGAAAGAGGAGGACGCGCCCGCGGATCCCTCGCCCCGGTGTTCGATATGACCCTCGGGCTCCCCGATCCGCTCGATCAGTCCCGAGGCCGTGCGCAGTCCGGTCACCGCGTCGATCAGCTGATACTTGATCGAGGAGGAACCGGAATTGATAACGAGCACGCGGTCGGCGTGCGGCCGCGTTTCGGCCCCCACCTCACCGCCCACACGTGCGCTGGCCCCGGCGCGTGTGCCGGCCTCGGCGCGTGCGCTGGCCCCGACGCTCGCGTCCGCCCCAGCTTGCGCTTCAGCTCTCGCTCCCGCATTCGCGCTCATTCCGCGTGCCCTTCCTGTCCGGCCTGCACCGCGGTGATCGCGACGGTGTTGATGATGTCGTCGACCGTCGCCCCGCGGGAGAGATCGTTCACCGGCTTTTTCAGCCCCTGCAGCACCGGCCCCACCGCCACCGCATTCGCCGAACGCTGCACCGCCTTGTACGTGTTGTTCCCCGTATTCAAATCCGGGAATATAAACACGGTGGCGCGCCCGGCGACCGCCGATCCCGGCATTTTTGAGGCCCCTGTCGCCGGATCGCTTGCGGCGTCGTACTGGATCGGCCCCTCAATGAGCAGGTCCGGTCGTGCCGCCCGCGCGAGCCGAGTCGCCTCCCGCACCTTGTCGACGTCGGCCCCCGCACCCGAATCGCCCGTCGAGTACGACAGCATCGCGATGCGCGGCTCGACCCCGAACTGCGCGGCCGTCTCCGCCGAAGAAATCGCGATATCGGCGAGCTCCTCAGCCGTCGGATCGGGGTTCACCGCGCAGTCTCCGTACACGAGCACACGATCCGCGAGCCCCATGAAGAAGACGCTCGACACCACCGAAACCCCCGGCTTCGTCTTCACGAATTCGAGCGCCGGGCGAATCGTGTGCGCGGTCGTGTTCGCCGCCCCCGACACCATCCCGTCGGCGAGGCCGAGCTGCACCATCATCGTGCCGAAATAGCTGCCATCCGCCATCGTGTCGCGCGCGTGCTCGAGCGTCACACCCTTGTGCGCCCGCAGCCGGGCATACTCCTGGGCGAACCGCTCGCGCAGCGAAGACGACTCCGGGTTCACGATTGCCGCGGCGTCGATCTCGAGCCCGAGCTCTCCACCCCGCTTCCGCACGGCGTCCTCGTCGCCAAGCAGCGTGAGCCGCGCCACCCCCCGCGCCAGCAGTGTGCTCGCCGCGCGCAGGATCCGGTCGTCCTCACCCTCCGGCAGCACGATGTGCGCGTCGGCCGCCGCCGCCCGTTCGAAAAGCTCATACGCGAACATGACGGGTGTGCGGATCCCTCCCGCGTGCACCCGCAGCCGCTCCGCCAACTCATCGATGTCGACGTGCTGTTCGAAGAGCGCAAGCGCACGATCGAACTTCGCGGGAGATTCATCGGTCAGGATCCCTCGCGACTGCACAATCCGTTGCACCGTGTCGAACGTGCCAAGCGAGGTACGCACAATCGGCAGCGTCGAATCGATGCCGTCGAGTAGCCGTTCGACCGCGGGCGGCAGATCGAAGTCGCCGTTCAATACGACCGCGCCGATCGTCGGGAAAGTCGCGGCCTCGTGCGCCATCGTTACCGCGAGCAGCGTCTCGGAGCGGTCGGCTGCAATCACGACCGCGGATCCCTCAAGCAGACGCGGCAGCACATTCTCCATCGACATTCCCGCGACGACGAGATCCCTCACCTCCCGCACAAGCAACTCAGCGCTGCCCCGCACGAGCCGACCCTCCACAGCCTCGACCACCGTCGCAACCGACGGCGCGATGAGCAGCAGCTCCTCCGGCACCGCCCACACCGGTGCTTCAGGAAGCACTCTGCCGACCGCGGCACGGATCTCGTCAAGCCGCGAGGGATCCGCACGGTTCACCAGCGCCGCAAGCAGCGTCGCGTGTTCCGCCGTGAGCTCCGCAAGCCCGAGCTCGGCGAGCTGCGCGATCTCCTGCGGCGTGCGCGCCGGCAGCTTCCCGAGCGACTCCGCCCGGTCACTCGAACGACCACTCAGCACGAGCAGCACCGGAGTATCCAGGTTCGCCGCGATGCGCGCATTGTAGGCAAGCTCGGTCGGCGCGGCCACATCAGTGAAGTCGGAACCCACCACCACGACCGCATCGCACTCACCCATAAGCCGGTGGTAGGCGGCGACGATCCGAGTCAACGCCGCCTCGGGATCCTGCGCAGCCTCCTCATACGTCACACCCACGCACGCGTCATAGGGCACGTCAGCCGTCGCCCGCGCGAGCAGCAGTTCGAGCACACGGTCGCGCTCCGCCCCCGCCCTTATCAGAGGCCGAAAAACGCCGACCCGGGGCGCACTCGCGCGCAGTGCGTCAAGCACTCCGAGCGCGACGGCGCTCTTCCCCGTGCGGCCTTCGGCGGATGTGAGGTAGATGCTGGATGCCACCCTCCAAGCCTACGCGGTGACGGCGGTGGCGAGGGATCCCTCACCGCGTTCACCACACTCACCACATGCGCCGTTCACCCGCCATTCAGCCCCAGTTTTCCTGCTCCCCTGTCCTGTTTTTCCCCTCAGCTTCTTCAGCCTCTACAGCCTCTACAGCCTCTACTACCGTCAGCGGGGGATCTCCATTCTGCGTACCCAAAACCCCGAAATTTAGTACGCAGAGCAGAGATCTCCCGCAGAGCAGAGAAATCAGACAACAAGCACAAGCACAAGCACAAGCACAAGCAGAAATGTGGGTGGGGCGCACAACCAAGAGCCAGGCAGAAAGCTCGCGCTCGGGCAGCTCGACCTCGGGCAGCCCGAAGTCGACCCCTACAGCCCGAGGTCGGGCTCGGGCAGCCCGAACGAGTGGCGCAGCGCCGATTTCGCCGCGTACCAGCCGGAGAGCCCGTGCACGCCCGGCCCGGGAGTCGTCGACGACGAGCACAAATATATGCCCCGCGCGGGTGCCCGCCAGGGATCCGCCCGAAACACTGGCCGCGCAAACAGCTGCCGCAGTGACACTGCTCCGGCGCTGAAGTCCCCGCCGTGGTAGTTGCGGTTGTAGTCTGCGAGTTCGGCGGCAGTGGTGACTCGCATGGCGCGGATGCGATCCCTGAATCCTGGCGCGAAGCGCTCGATCTGTGCGGTGACGCGCTCCCCCATGTCGACGGTCGACCCGGAGGGTACGTGGGTGTAGCTCCAGACAGCGTTCACCCCTGCAGCGTTTCGGGAGGGGTCGAACTCGGCGGTCTGCGCGAGCAGCACGTAGGGGCGTTCCGGATGCCGCCCGCGCGACACCTCGGCCTCCGCGGCGGCACCTTCGGCGCGGCTGCCCCCGAGGTGCACGGTTGGGGCGAGTGCGACGCGCGGGTCTCGCCAAGGGATCGGCCCGTCCAGCACGAAGTCGACCTTGGTCGCGGCGTCGCCGTATCGGAAGCGTTCGAGTGCACGACGGTACCCTCGCGGAAGCTCGGATCGGGCGATGCGTGCGAGCCCACGCGCGGAGGTGTCAAAGAGTTTGACGTCGTATTCGCCGAGCTCTCGCACGTCGGTGATGGCGCGGCCCGTCTCGATGCGCCCACCGTGGGTAAGGAGGTCGGCGGCGAGCGCGTCCGTGATGGCGCGTGAACCGCCGATGGGCACGGGCCAGCCACTTGCGTGGCCGAGCACGCCGAGCACGACGCCGACGCCCGCGGTCGCGAGGTTCGGCATGCGGCCGATGCTGTGTGCGGCGACGCCGGAGATCAGCGCGGGTGCGGCTTCCTCTCGGAAGCGCGCGTTCCACAGCGACGTGCCCTGTTCGAGTACTCGCAGCCCGGTGGTGAGGGCGGCGGGCACGCTCTCAGGCCACCGCAGCATGGTGCCGCCGAGCGCGAAGTCGACTACGCCGTCGAGGTGCCTCAGCAGTGGGCGGTAGTAGCGCGCGTACGCGGCACCATCGCGGCCGAGCTCGGTCGCGGTGCGTTCGAGATCACGGTAGGCGACGGCCGCGCGCCCCCCGCTCGCGGGGGTGTCGAGCGGGTTCGCGTAGGAGGCATCAGGGATCGCGAACTCCATGCGCCGCTCGAGCTCGAACGCCCGAAAGAACCCGGTGGCGAGCGCCATCGGGTGGATCGCCGAGCACACGTCGTGCAGCACACCGGGTTCGACCACCTCGGCGGTCCGGGTGCCGCCACCGATCGCCTCTGCCGCTTCGAATACGGTGACAGGTACGCCGGCGCGCGCAAGGGTGACGGCGGCGGCGAGCCCGTTTGGTCCCGCCCCCACGACTGCTGCGCCCGAGCTCATGCGACCAGCGTAGCGGGCCCCCGGACTCGGCAGTCCGAAGACCCGGTCTGGGAGCCCGCTACGCCGGCTCGTGTGCTTAGTGTTGTGCTCGCGCTGAGCGACGGGCTCGAAAGATCAGTCCGGCGGCGCCAAACAGGTTGAGCGCCAACGCGATCGCGATGGTGCCGACGAGGGTCGTGTCACCGGTTGATGCGAGACTCCCGTGAGTCGCGGTTCCGGCCGGATTCGTTGCACTCGAGGTCCCTGTACCGCCTTGGGCGGAGCTGCCGCCGACTCCAACGCTGCCGTCAGAGCCGTCAGTACCACCGCCGCCAGCGCCACCGCCGCCACCACCGCCGCCACTGCCACCGCCGCCGACAGGCGCCTCCCCTACGAGCACGGTCTGTGCGGGGTCGTCGATGTCGACGTGCTCGGCAATCGCGTCGTCGCGGTCTCCCACAACGTCACCCGCGAACAACCACTCGAACGCAACGAGTGACTCTCCGGCGAAGCCCGCCGGAATGTCGAAGGTCAGGGTGGCCTCTCCGCTTTCCTCGGCAGCGATGAAGGTCACGGTCCCGGTGATCCCCGTCGCTGACCCGTCCGACTTACGCATGAGCTCACCTGAAACGGTGTAGACGCTTCCGGGTTCGAGGTGTTCGTAGAACACGGTGTCGATGACTCGGCCGCCTTCCCAGTGCACGAGACGATCCCCGTCAGTGGCGTCAACGAGCGACGTCGAAATCGCAGGCAGCGTGAGCCCCGTCCAGCTTACGGATCCCTCGCCTACGACGTGGTTGACGGAAGGTGCCACGAGCATGAGTGACTGCGCGTGGTCCTCGGCGGTCATGGATCCGCTCGGCGTGGGAACGGAGAGAATCATGCAGGTTCCGGCGGAGGCCTGGGCGCTCGCGGTGATCGTCGCCGACCCTACCGCCGTTGCGCCTCGAGTATCGAGGTATACGGCGTCACCGTCTCGGACCACTCTCGAGTCAATGGTGGCCCCCTCGGCGTTCACCAGCGCGAATGGAGTATTCGTGGTGAGGCTCACGAATGGCTCGGTGGTTTCAATCGAGAATGGACCGATGAGGGATCCCGCCACGTGGTCACCCGTCGGGGCTGTCACAGTGACTGTCGGCGTAACCGCGTGGCCCGCCTTCGCTCCATCGACGAGGTACCAGTACAGGGCTTCTGACTGTGCTGTCTCCCAGTTCCAGGTGGCATCCCAGTCCAGGTCGGTGTAACGCCACACCGCGTACTGTGTCGCCTCAACCGCGTCGTTCACGGTGAGCCCCGGCGCGTCGACGGCGAGCGCGAGCGTCTCGAGATCGACGGCGGGGTGCCCGTGTGCGAGCACCCAGGCGATCTGAGACACGTTCGTGTCGAAGTGGTTGTCTCCGAGGAAGTCTCCGGGAGCACCGACCGTCGCGGTGACGTCGAAGTGCCGGTCGACACTGTGTTCGATGCAGTAGGCCCAGGTGTCCGGCACTCCTGACGTCGGCGTTCCTTCGTAGTAGATGGGAACGATGATTGTCCCGCCAAGACCGACGCGCTCGTCGCCTACATGGGCGGATTCGCCGACTTCCGGTGCAGCATACGCGGCAGTCACCGGCCCGAATATGACGAGGGCGAGCACCCCCAGCAGTGCAGTGAAGAATGTCCGATAGCTTCTTGCGGCTCGACTACAACGCAAACTCATACTTCTGCTCCCTTGTGACTGTCAGAACCCGGGCCGTGAGAAAACGGCCCTCAATATCTGAGAGTCACAGGGGTGCAGAAAGCAACGCGGGGGGGCGTTACGGCCGCGACACGCCGAGGAAACTTAGGTCCGCGTTGCTTTTCCAGGCGAACGGACTCTCTTCCTGTGGGCGATGACCTCCGGTCCGCATACGCATCCGTAGTCATCGCTCCGCACGGTGCGCCCGACCGCCCCCGCGTGTGGGGCGCACCGAGCGTCATCCGTGACGGTGGTTGTCGTTTCTCGCACGCTCGGCGATCCCTCGCACACAAAACGGGGGCCGCGCCCGAAGACGCGACCCCCGTTCCATACTGGGGCTTCTTAGAAGTCCATGCCACCGGTCGGGTCAGCCGGCATGGCAGGAGCGGGCTCCGGCTTGTCGGCGACAACTGCCTCGGTGGTGAGGAAGAGCCCGGCGATCGATGCGGCGTTCTGCAGAGCCGAACGGGTCACCTTCGCGGGATCGAGGATGCCCTGCTCGACGAGGTCACCGTACTCGCCGGTCGCGGCGTTGAGGCCGTGGCCGGTCGGGAGGTTCGAGACGCGGTCGGCAACGACGCCCGGCTCGAGGCCAGCGTTCTGCGCGATCTGGCGCAGCGGTGCCTCGATCGCGGTCTGCACGATACGCGCACCCACGGCCTCGTCGTCGGAGAGCTCGAGGCCTGCGAAGGCCTCCTTGCCGGCCTGGATGAGGGCGACGCCGCCACCGGGCAGCACGCCTTCCTCAACCGCAGCCTTCGCGTTGCGGACTGCGTCTTCAATGCGGTGCTTGCGCTCCTTGAGCTCGACCTCGGTCGCAGCGCCGGCCTTGATGACTGCGACGCCACCTGCGAGCTTCGCGAGGCGCTCCTGGAGCTTCTCGCGGTCGTAGTCGGAGTCGGTGGAGTCGATCTCGCGGCGGATCTGCTGCACGCGGCCCTGGATCTGCTCCTCTTCGCCGCCACCCTGCACGATGGTGGTCTCATCCTTGGTGATGATGACCTTGCGTGCGGTGCCGAGCATGTCGAGGGTTGCGTTCTCGAGCTTGAGGCCGACCTCTTCCGAGATCACGGTGCCGCCGGTGAGGATCGCGATGTCCTGCAGCATGGCCTTTCGGCGGTCGCCGAAGCCCGGTGCCTTGACGGCTGCGGACTTGAAGATGCCGCGGATCTTGTTGAGCACGAGCGTGGCGAGCGCCTCGCCCTCGACGTCCTCCGCGATGATGAGGAGCTGCTTGCCCGACTGGATCACGGGGTCGACAACGGGGAGCAGGTCCTTGATGTTCGAGACCTTGCTGTTGACGATGAGGATGTAGGGATCCTCGAAGACCGCCTCCTGGCGATCCGCGTCGGTGACGAAGTATGCCGAGAGGTAGCCCTTGTCGAAGCGCATGCCCTCGGTGAGCTCGAGCTCGGTGCCGAAGGTGTTCGACTCCTCGACGGTGACGACGCCTTCCTTGCCGACCTTGTCGATCGCCTCGGCGATGAGCCGGCCGATCTCTTCGTCAGCGGCCGAGATCGACGCGGTGGCGGCGATCTGCTCGGTCGTCTCGATCTCCTTGGCGTTCGCGAGGAGCTTCTCGGAGACCGCAGCGACGGCCTTCTCGATGCCGCGCTTGATCGCGATCGGGTCGCTGCCGGCAGCGACGTTGCGGAGGCCCTCGCTCACGAGCGCCTGGGCGAGCACGGTGGCGGTGGTGGTGCCGTCGCCTGCGACGTCGTCGGTCTTCTTCGCGACCTCCTTGACGAGCTCAGCGCCGATCTTCTCGAAGGGATCCTCGAGCTCGATCTCCTTCGCGATGGAGACGCCGTCGTTGGTGATCGTGGGTGCGCCCCACTTCTTCTCCAGAACAACGTTGCGGCCGCGCGGGCCGAGCGTCACCTTCACGGCGTCGGCGAGGGTGTTGAGCCCTCGCTCGAGTCCGCGGCGCGCTTCCTCATCAAACGCAATCATCTTTGCCATGTAATTCGCCCCTCCCGGCGTTCGATTATTGGTGGGCACCGCACTGCCGGACATTTCCGGAGCGCGGATCTTTTAGCACTCAGTCGATTCGACTGCTAGCACCAATCTTGGCACTCTGACACTGAGAGTGCAAGGAGAGACGCTCGCGGGCAGCGAACATTTTGCGATTCGAACCCCTGGCACGAGTTCGCGCTCTACTGCACGGGCTGCAGCGTCGCCGGATCCAGCAACTGACCGGTGCCCGGGTCGATGAAGAGTCCGGTCGCCGGATCGATGAGGTATCCAGTCGCGGGGTCGATCTGGTAACCGGTTGTCGGGTCGATCTGCGGCTCGGGTTCAGGCTCGGGCGTCACCTCGGGTTCGAGGCCCGGCCCGCCGTAGTCGACGCCGAGCAGCACGATCAAACGTGCACCGTATTCGGCGTACTCCTCCGTCGGGTAGACCGAGGCTCCGCCGAGCTGCTCGGCGAGACCGAGAGCTGCGGCCTCGTCAGCCGGGTCGCGGTAGAAGATCGCGGAGATCGCGACGTCGGCGCTGATGGCCTTGCCCGAAAAGACGACCTGCCCCCACCCTTCACGGGTGATGGCCTCGTCGACGCGCACGCCGAGCTCGGGGTTCGGGGTGCCGTCGAGTACCGCCACGGTGGCCTCGGGGTCGAGTTCCGCGGTGATCTTCGGCGCTGCAGGTTCCTCGTTCGTTCCGGGTGACGGGCCGATCGGCAACACCGAGCTGCCGATGCTGTGCACTCCGATCACGCCGAGGGTGGTGAGCAGCAGAAAGCCGAGCACGCTGGCCAGCACATACTGCCAGACACGCCGAGGACGAGGGGTGACGCGGTGTGCCCCGACACGACCGCTGCGAGGGATCCCATCGAACCGGTCCGCCGGGTAGTCCTGCCCGCGGGAGCTGCGCACTACGGGGTCACCGCTGCTCTGCGTCACTCTCCACCCCCGGCCAGTTCAATCACTTCAATCACTTCAATCCGATGCGCGCTCCGCGCGGCACCGTAACAGCGTACCCCGGAGATCCCGAGGATCCCTGGAGCGACGCCCGAGGGCACGATTCACGAGGGAAAGGGATCCCTCGCCCTGCCCCTTGCCCTTCACCCGCCGCCCTGTCTACTCCCCACTGCCCTACCCTCCCCCATCGACTTTGCTCCTCCCACTGCCTTGTCTACTCCCCCACTGCCCCGCTCTTCCCCCCATTGTCCTTCTCCACTTTTCCCATTGCTCCGCCCACTTCCCTACCCTTCCCTCGCCCACTTCCCACATCCAACTTCTCTGCTCTGCGGGGTATCTCAGCTCTGCGTACTCGATTCCCCAGATCTTGGTACGCAGAAGCGAGATCCCCCACTGAACAGAGAAACCTGCGACAGGAAACTCCAGCAGAAGAAGGCCAGCAAAGCCGAGACAGCTGCGGCAGCTGAGCCGAGGCAGGCATGCGGGAGATCTCCGCTCTGCGGGGGATATCAGCTCTGCGTACTCGATTCCCCAGATTCTGGTACGCAGAAGCGAGATCCCCCGCTGAGCAGAGAAACCTACAGGTGACGGGGTGAAGGGACTGAGCAGAGAAACCTGCGACTGGAAGCTGCGGAAGCGGAAGAAGAGGCAACTAAGCAGAGAAGAGAACACTGCGGCGGCAGAGGCAGCGGCGGCAGAGCAAAAAAACTGTGAAGAGGGCGAGGGATCCCTGGCGATCAATCGTGACCGCCCGCACACCCCTACTGGTATTCGGCCAGCGACTCCGGCGCGTAGATTGCACGCGCGAGCCCGTCGATCACGTCGGGGATTCGCATGCCCCCAGCGAAGAGGACCTTGTCGTCGACGTCGATGATGCGACGCTGCTGCCCAGCCGCGGTGAGCGCGATGCTCGGCTGCGCGGCAAGCAGACCGTCGACGCCGCCGGCACTTTCGAGGCCGGCCGTCATCACGACGATGATGTCGGGGTCCATGCCGATGAGTGCTTCCTCGGTGAGCGGTTTCTCGCCGACGAGTCCGATCTCCTCGGCCACGTCGATCGCGCCGACGGAGCGGATGAGGCTGTCGACCCCGCTGCCCTCGCCGAAGAGGTAGAAGATGCCCGCGGTGCCGCGAATGTAGAGGAATGCGACGCGCGGCAGCTTGTCCGGGTCGTTCGGGAGGAGCGCCTGCACCTCGGCTTCCTTCTCCGTAATCGCCTGATCGAGCTTCTCGATCATCGCGGGGGCGGCGTCGCCGACGCCCAGCGCGTCCGCGACCTGCTGTGCGGCGATGGCGCTCGTTTCCGGGTTGATCGCCCGCTCCACCGTGACCACGGGCACGCCGGCGTCGCGCAGTTGCAGCACAACATCGGTCGGTCCGATCGAACCGTCGGTGAGGATCAGGCTCGGGCTCAGTGCGAGCACCCCCTCCGCGTCGATAGAGTGCCCGTCCTTGGTGACGACCGGGATGTCCTCGGAGCCCGGGAAGTTCGTGGAAATGTCGCGGCCGACGATCGAGTCGGCGAAACCGAACGCCGACACGAGTTCGCCGACGGACCCGCTGAGCGACAGCGGCACGATCCGTGAGTTGTCCTCGACGGTGATCTCGGTGTCGCCGGAACGGTCGTGCGAGGTGACCGTGACGGGCAGCTGGCTCTCCGGAGCCTCGTCGAGCGGTGACAGGCTCGGCCCGCCGACGACCGCGTGCGTCGGGCCCTCGTACGTGCTCGGATCCTCGAGCGGTGTGATCTCGGCGATAGGCGGAAGCGACACCGTCTCCGTCTCGCCGAGTGCGCCGTGGGCGGCGCCGGTCTGGCATCCGACCAGGCCGATTCCCGTCAGGGCCAGCACTGCGACCGCGATCCCTCTGCGCATGCGTGCCCGTAGCATTTCGACGAAACCGTCCCCTCATCCGATGAATTCCGGAGATTAGCCTATCCCAACAAAGGTAAGATGAACCTTGGACTTTGCAGTTCCAGCCCATCGCCGCGCCCGCTGAAGCACATTTCTCGGGCGCGCATCCACGACGAAAACCGGTTCCCACGCGTATGACCTCCTCCCTGTCTTCGGTGAAGACTCGTCGCGTCACCACCAAGGTCATCCTCTTCTCCGTGCTGACCGCGGCGCTCATCGGGTCGATCCTCGTGTCGGCGGGCACCGGGCAGCTGCCGATCCCTCCGCAGGAGGTGCTCGGATCCCTGTTCCACAAGATCGGAATCAACTGGCTGCCGATGCCAACCCACCCGACCGGTGACGCCACCCTGTGGGCGATCCGGTTCCCGCGGGTCGCTATGGCGGCACTCGTCGGCGCCGGCCTTTCGGTCGCGGGCCTCATCATGCAGGCAATCTTCGGCAACCCCCTCGCCGAACCGGGCGTCATCGGCATCTCGGCGGGCGCCGCAGTCGGTGCAGGCCTCACGATCGTCTTCGGTCTCACCTTCTTCGGCGAGTGGACCACGGCGGTCTTCGCGTTCGCAGCCGGCCTCGGCGCGACCCTCATCGTCTACGGGATGAGCCGAGCCGACGGCCGCACCGAGGTCGTCACCCTCGTGCTCACGGGTATCGCGGTCAACGCGATCGCCGGCGCCGGCATCGCCCTGCTCACCTTCCTCGGCGATACGCAGTCGCGCGAGCAGATCGTGTTCTGGCAGCTCGGCAGTCTCGCCGGAAGCCGCTGGTCGCAGGCGCTCATCGTCGCGCCCGTCGTCGCGGCCGGGCTCATCGCGGCCTACTTCGCAGCACGCAAACTCGACCTCCTCGCGCTCGGCGAACGCAACGCACGACACCTCGGCGTGAACGTCGAGGTTCTGCGGGTCGTCATGATTTTCGTCGTCGCGCTGCTCACTGGTGCCTCGGTCGCGTTCGCGGGCATCATCTCGTTCGTGGGTCTCGTGATCCCTCACCTCATGCGCATGATCCTCGGGCCCGCGCATCTTCCGCTCGTGACCGCGTCTGCCCTCGGCGGGGCGCTGCTGCTCACGCTCGCCGACCTCGGCGCGCGCACGATCGTGCCGAACGCGGACATGCCGATCGGCATGCTCACGGCGCTCGTCGGCGGGCCGTTCTTCTTCTGGCTGCTGCGTCGCACTCGCAAGCGGAGCGGGGGGTGGGGCTGATGGCCGCGCGACGTTTCACGCCGCCCACCCGCCCGGCCGTCGGCGAGGTCGTGTGCGCTGCGGAATCTGTGTCGCTGATTCGCGGCGGAAAGCGCCTGCTCGACGAGGTGTCGGTCGAGCTGCGGGCCGGCGAGGTGCTCGCGCTGCTCGGCCCGAACGGCGCCGGAAAATCGACGCTGCTGAGCCTGCTGTCGGGCGACGTGACCCCCGACGAGGGATCCATCACCTTCGCCGGCCGCGACATTTCCAAGTGGTCCCTCTCCGACCTGTCGCGCCGCCGCAGCGTGCTGCTGCAGGACAACCAGCTCATGTTCCCCTTCACCGTGCACCAGGTCGTCGAGATGGGGCGGGCCCCGTGGCGCCGCACGTCGCGGGAGGACGAGGACAACGAAGCGATCTCGCAGGCCATCAGCGCGGCCGATATCGGGCATCTCGGCAACCGTCGCGTGCCCTCGCTCTCGGGGGGTGAGCGCGCCCGCACCGCGTTCGCGCGCGTGATCGCCGGCCGCACCGGGGTGCTGATGCTCGATGAGCCGACCGCTGCGCTCGATCTCGGGCATCAGGAGGCGGTGCTCGGTCTCGCGAGGGATCGCGCCCGTTCCGGCGACGCCGTGCTCGTCGTGCTGCACGACCTCAATCTCGCGAGCGCTTTCGCCGACCGTATCGCCCTCTTGCGCGACGGCAAGATCTTCGCGTGCGACGTGCCGGACGCCGTGCTGACGTCAGAGATCGTGTCAGACGTGTACCGCACGCCCGTCGAGGTGATCCCTCACCCAGTGACTGGCAAGGGCATCGTCATGCCGCTGCGCGGGGTGCTCGCGTAAAGAGGCTGTGCGTTTGAGTGCACTGCGCATAGTCTCACCCCTATGCGCTCGGCTTCCTGCGCATTGCGCTCTGCACCCTGCTTCTCTCAGCTTTCTCTCTTCTGCGGGGGATATCTGCTTTGCGTACCAGAATCCGGCATACGCGGTACGCAGAGGCGAGATCCCCCGCACAGCGTAGAAACCAACAAGTCAAGAAGCCTCGGGGCGGCAAGGTGACATAACTTGCGAGACAAGGCGCCGCAATAGGGCAAGGGATCCCTACCCGTCGCGAGGACTCCTCCGAGCGCCAGGGATCCCTGCCCGTAGCGAGAGATCCCTCCCCCCCCTACTCCGCAGTCGGCCCTTGCACGCCGTCGGCGCCAGGCTTCTTGCGGCCGGCGACGAGCATGCCCACGGTGACGCCGATCACGAGGATCGCCACACCGCCGATAATGATCGGCACCCACGGCACCGACGTCTCGGTCTCGACGACCTCGACAGGGGCCTGAGTGGTCACCTCGGGTTCAGCAGGTTCAGCAGAATCGGCGGGGGCGCTCGTGTAGCAGCCGGGGAGGGCGAGGTCGATGGCGAGCCGGTCGAGGGTGGCGCCAGCGTCGTAGAACTCGGCGAAGGCTTTGACACCGGAGTTGGTGAGGGTCGTCTCCATGGCGTCGATGGCGAGCCGCTCCTCGACCGGTTCGAGTGAGACAGGGGCGACGACATCGCCGACCCATTCCTGGTCCACGTCGAGGGCGAGTTCGCCTTCGAGATCGGTGCTGCGCGCGTCGAGAAGCAGCGTGGCGACTCCGTCACCTTCGAAGTCGAGGGTGGGGTTTGCGAGGGTGAGGTCGAGCACGCCGTCGTGTCCGGTGAAGTGGACCGTGCCGGTGAAGCTGACGCTGCCGGTGCCGGTTGCGGGGTCGATTTCGCCGGTGCCGCCGGTCCAGGTGAAGTGGGGGGTTTCGTAGGTGGCGCCGTCGGTGGCTTCCCACGAGCCGTTCGCGATCGAGCCGCTGATGTACGAGCGGAAGCTTTCCTTCACACCCCAGGTGAGGGTGCCGTCGGTGACGGTGCAGGCGGCCGCGTCCTCCGCGGGCTGGATGGCGGGCGCTGGCTGGGGCGCGGCGTGCGCGGTGGCGGCGCCGAGGGCGCTCATGCTGAGGAGGGCGCTGGCGGCGATCCCTATGGATGCTGCGCGTTTGATGGTGCGGCGGGTGCGTTGGTTCACGAGGGATCCCTCTCCAATTCTCACGTGGTCAGCCCTGTGCGAGGGCGCTGTGTTGTGCTGCGTCGCTGGTCAGGAGTTGAGTCGGCGCTGCCGGATGGCGAGTGCGGTGGTGCAGGCGGCGATGAGCACGAGTGCGCCGGCGCTTGCCCACCATTCCCAGAGTTGCATGCCTCCAGAGCTGGTGAGCGGGCCGGCTGCCTGGATCGCTTCGGCTTGGATGCCCTGCTCGATTTCGGGGCGCTTCGTCGCCGCTTTCTTCTTCTCGTCGGGGTCGAGGATGTCAATGATGGCGCCGGCGTTCGTGCTGCCCTGAAGGGTGAGCGTGTGTTCGCCTATGACGTCGTCGGGGAGTGTGCCGCTCCAGGTGACGCGGCCGCGCGCGTCGGCTTTCGCCGAGTCGTCGAGGAGGATCGGTTCGGAGTAGAGCACGACGAGCACTCCCTCGTCGTTCGCGTCGAACCCGTAGGCTTCGATCTCGATGCGCCCGCCCGCGCGGATCTTCTCCGGGTCGGTGAGCACGGTGATTCCGGTCGTCGCCGGGGGTGTCGCGGCCGGCGTGCGCTCTGGTTTGGATTTCTCCTGCACCGTTGAGCCGTAGCTCACGCTGCTCGGCGAGCCCACTGTGAAGCTCAGCGGATCCACGCCGAGCGAATAGCTGCTGCTTGAGGACGGTCCGCCCGAAATCGAGCCAGAAACTGGAACGCCGGTCCAGGTCACCTCACCTCCTGCCCCCACAGACTTGGACGCGGCAGCGAGATTCAATCCGAAGCTCTGGCCACCGACGGAGATAGTGCCCGATGATGGGTTCGTCACTGTGATCACGGGGTTGCTGAAGGTTTCACTGAGAAGCCCCTTATGCCCGGAGAATGTCACGGTGCCCGAGTACTGCACGGATCCCGTCTGCGTTGCAGAGTTCCAGCTTCCGCCGGTGGCCTGCGGGAAGAGGTACGCTCCTCTTGCGCTCCCAACACCGCTCGTCGCGATGCTGCCCTTCGCGATCGAACCGGTCACGTAGCTCGCGAATGCGCTCGAGATTCCCCAGGCAAGGGATCCTGCTTGCTGGCCACTTCCACCTGTCGCCGGCGGGGCAGGAGGCGCTGCGACCACCGTCACTGTCGTGGATGCGCTCGACCACGCGTGACCGGACGACGAGGGATCAAACCGCGCCGTGATCGAATGGTCACCGACCGGCAGTCCCGTGACCACTGCGCTCGCCTTGCCCGCGTTCACAGCTACTCGCTTGATCGTGGTGCCGCCCCTCGAGAAGGTCACCGTGCCGCCGAGACTCGCAGGGGTCGTGCGCGCGGTCACCGTCACGCTTGAACCAGCCGTGATCGATCGATCCGAAGCAGAAAGCGCGACTCCAGTCTGCGGGACCGCGGCCTGGTTGATTGAGAACGAGACGGGGAGGAGTTCTGCCCCGGTCGAGTACTCAGGCTTGAAATTCCCATACACACGACCACCATCTGCCGTCATTCGTGCGCTTGCTATGACAGTGCCGGAGCGAAGCGCCGAGGCAGTAAACCGAAGATCGGCAATCTCAACTCGCTGACCGTCATATGCAGGGAAAACTGTGTAGGGAGATTGGGAGACCAGCACAGAGAGCTTTGCCGTTTGCGTCGATGTGAGACGGATCTGAGGGTCCGAGAACCGCTGATCGAGACCCCACCCTGATTCACCGTGCCCAGTGTGTCCCCGAGAAACCATCGCGCCACGGTACGTGATGGTTCCAGAACCATTGACGAGGTCGACTTCCTCCTGCGAATCCTGGTTGACCCAGTTCACACTATTGGTGCCAGTGGCGCCAAGTGTGGCTGGCGCTTCCGCGGAAATCTTTCCACCGGCGATTGGCCCTTCCACATACGTCCACCATGGCGCCAACACCCCCCAGCTGAGGTCTCCACCGGAGACTACGGTTTTCGATTCCTCTTCGGCTGCAACAGTGAGCTGCACAGTCTCTGAAGTGGCATTCGTCCAGGCGGCAGCGTCAGCGGAGATGAATGCGGCCGTGAGTGTCCGCTGGCCGACAGGCAACGCCAACGTCGTCAGTGAAGCCGATCCCTCAACCACGTCGACGGGGTCGCCGAGGGTGCCTGTATCGCTCGCGAATTGCACCGTGCCTTCAGCGTCCGCGGGGTCGAGTGTGGCGATGAATTCGACAGGCTCGCCTTGCACGGCGTTACCCGTCGGGGAAGTACGTAGTGTGATCGTCGTCGTTTCGGCCGCAGCTCCAACAGCAACTTCCACCGTCGCAGAGGTTGAGCCGAGGAATGCGTTGGCGTCGGTCGGAGTGAACTCCGCGACGAACTGATGTGTGCCGCGCGTCAGACCAGACACGGTGACGTTCGCTGTGCCAGCGGTGTCAGTCGAGGCTGCCCAACCATTCCCTGTTCCAACCTGGGTAAATTCGACCGTTCCGGGGGCGGCCGGGCTCACGGTCGCAGTGAACACTGCGTCTTCGCCGACAGCAACGCTCGCGGGCGCGGAAAGCACGGTCGTCGTCTCCTCCGCTACGCGCCCATCTACCGGCAGCGTAAACGTCACCGGATCCAGCGGTGATCCGGGATTGTAACTTGCGTTTGCCGGACCGAAAACCACCGAGCCTGCTTCGGTCATCGTTGCTGCGGCTCTGACCACACCGTCGTCGATGTCGCCAGCATCGAAGGTGAGGTCTGCGATGACCTCACGTGTGCCATCCCTGCTCGGAAAGCCGCTATACGACACCTGCGTCACCTCGAACGAGAGCGTTCCCGTCGTCGCCGAGGTGAGCTGGATTTGGGGGGCTGCGAGCGTCTGATCGAGACCCCATGCGCCCGTAGCGTCTTCAAAGTGGCCCTGAGAGTGCATGCCGCCCTGATAGGTGATCACGCCCGTGCCAGTTTCAGCGTCGAACTCGCCGGCACCGCCAACATAGTCAATGTTGGCACCAGACTTCGCCGCCGGTGCGACTGCCTCGATCAAGCCCCTCGCGATCGGGCCCGCCACATATTCACGCCAGGAACCCAGAAATCCCCATGACATGGTGCTGTCTTCAACCGGTGCCGGAGCGGCGAGGGCAGCGGTCGGCGCAAGCAGCGCCCCGCCGAGCGCGAGTGCGCCCGCCGTCGCCAGTGCGAGTAGTGATCGAAGTGGCCGGATCATACGGAGCTGTTACCTACCTGAACGTTGTGTGTTGAATGCGTGAAGGTCCTGCTGCCCCGACCAGTGGCCGGAGCAGCAGGTCCTCACGAGGCGCTTACTGCTGTGAGGCAGCGCGACGACGGGCGACCAGGATCGACGCCGCACCGATGAGGAGTGCAAGTGCACCGAGGGCGATCATGCCCTCCATGCCGTTCGCACCGGTGCTCGCGAGCCCCTTGGAATCGCTTCCACCAGCAGTTCCGGCGCCGCCTGCAGCGTCAGAGCCGCCACCGGACCCACCGTCTCCACCGCTTGGTGCAGCGACGACCGTGAAGGTCGCTGTGGCCGACACGTCACCCTGAGTGAAGATCACCGAGTGCGTGCTACCGATCTCGAAGTCCGCAGGGATCGTCCAAGTGATCTCCGCCACGCCGGTGAGCGGGTCAGAGGTCACGTTGCCCAGCGAGATCGGATCGGAGTGAACCTCAACCGACACATCTGCGCCGCGCTCGAGGAACGGACCAGCAGTGAAGGTCACGGTCTCACCCGGCTCCACCTCAGCGGCCTCCTGGCCGTTGACGAAGGCGGAGGGCTCTGCAGGATCCCACGCCCAATCGACGCTAATCGCTGCCGGAGCCTTGGTTGCATCACTTCCACTGCCACTCGCGTAGAAGAAGGCACGAACCGAGGAGGGCAGGCTCATGATGAACCCGTTCGCCCAGGCGTCGGTCTTCCCCTCAGACCAAGTGCCGACCGCGGTCGTGTCCACGAAGTCGAATTCGATGTCTGTGCTGATCACGTCTTGCGTGAAGTCGAGCGCATCTGCACCGGTGATGGTCGCGATGACCTGCTCGACCGCTTCGCCTTCCAGTCCACCAATACCGGATCGTACGTCTGCGGACCAGACGCCATTACCTTCGGCGTCGATCGTGAGGACAGGGTACGACAGCTCGATGAGAGGCTTCGAGGTGTCAGGGATCGGGTAGTTGCGGTAGGGATCCGCAAGCAGCGTCGCATCGAAGGAGATCTGCGTGCAGTCCTCTCCAACTATTGCAATACCGTCGGTGAGAACGAATGCGCCATCTTCCACCGTGCCGTTACCTGAAGTAACTTCCTTCGGCCAGTTCGCGGCGTAGGCGCTCCAACCCCAGGTCGCCGAAACTCCGTCGAACGCGGCGCTACCTTCAGCAGGCACGCACGCCGGTGCTGTGCTCGTGTCGACCACGCCGTAATTCTCGGTCGTCACAGTTTCGCTGCCGGTGTAGCCGTTCGACGAGGTGAACTTCGCGCGGAACATGTGACCGCCAGCAACCAACTCGGTCGTGGAAATCTCCGCGACCCCATCGACGACGTCGGCCTCACCGATCTTCGACTCGGTACCGGTGACGGCGCTTGTGGCGAAGAACTCGACCTTCCCCGCAGCGGCGGCAGGACCAACCTCGGCAGTCAGCGTAACCTCGGTACCTTCTTGCACCGGACCCACCGGTGCTGCAATCAGCTTGGTCTCGGTGACTGCTGGCCAATCAAAGTTGACGTTCAGCTGAGCCGGAACCTTCGTTGGCGTATTCGCTGCGGATGTGTCGTAGTAGTATGGCGCGACCGACTGGCTTCCCAGGCCAGGTGCCTTGAGGATGAAATCGGCTGGCCATGCACCCGTGCGACCTGCGGACCACGTGCCGGGTGCGGTGGCGTCGAGGAATCCGAGTGTTACGACACGTTCTCCCTCCTCACCGATGCCGCCACCGGTATACCCATCTACAACACCAACGACGATGCGTTCTGCATCTAGATTCGCCGTATAGTCCACGGCCCCAGTGTTCACCCCGGCAACCCACACGCCCGAACCATCAGCATTCAAGTGCAGGGCCGGGTCGATGAGTTCAATCCAGAAGCCATCCGGCTGAGCAGGCCCATACCAGGTATACGCAGCAGTGCGCAGGGAACCTTCAAAGCTGATAACCGCGCCGCCTGCATCAGCGGTCACGGTGCCGTTGGAGAAATTGAAGAGCTTATTCTCAGCATCAAGGGTCACATCGCCAGAGACGAACTTATCCCACGCAGGAGACCACTGACTCTCAGCCCACGCTTGTCCGCTCCAACCCCAGCTACCAGTTGCCCCCTCAGAGGTCTGTGCATCAGCACCCGGCTCATACGGTGTCGGTGCTCCAGTTTCGACGATGCCGTAGTTACTGCTCGCTCCTGATTCGCTCGTAGCAAATTCTGTCGAGTCATCCGCGGTAAAGACCGCGATAAAGGAATGTCCTCCGGCAGTGAGAGCATCGGTGGTCAACGATGCCGTTCCCGACTCGTCCGTATCTTCATGCCCAAGCGAAACACGCTCGGCTGTGCCGTCGACGACCGTAAAGAACTCGATGCTACCGGTAGGTGTTACTTCGACTTCCTCATCTGCCGCAGCCACTTCGGCAGTGAGCGTCACGTCATCACCGAGCAATGCGCGCGTCTGAGGCGAAACCGAAGTCAGCGAAGTCACCGTCATGGCTGCAGGGACGGAATTCACCTGAACGGTCTGCACAGCGGATGCCGATGCGGCAAACTCTGCGGCATTGGCCGGGGCGAACTCAGCGACGATGGAGTTGGTGCCGAGCGGCAGCGCGATCTCCTCAACGTCGGCGCTTCCGTCAACGACCGGGAGGTCAGTTGCGCCCTCAATCGCCGTGCCGTTGTTCTTGAAGGTCACCGTGCCAGCTGCCTCGGCCGGTGCGACCGTTGCGCCTAGGTCGACCGTGTCGCCGACGATAATCGAGCCGGGCAAGGTACCGAGCGTGGTGCTCGTCGTCGTTGCCGGTGCCACCTCGAAGCTGAAGGTCACGGGATCGAGCGGCGCGCCTTCTGCAAAAGCTGCGAATGCACCGTTTCCGTATGTGACTGCACCTGGAGCAGCCATGACCGCACTGGCTGTCACCGTGCCATCGGCTAAGTCACCGGCTTCAAAGGTTAAGTTTGCAATGACTTCACGCTCCCCTGCCCTCTCAGGGAATGCGGTGTAGTGCGTCTGTGTCACTTCAAAGGATAGTGTCGCGCTCGAGGTCGATGTCAGTGCAATCTGAGGGTTACTCAAATACTGATCCAAGCCACCGTGGTGCCCGTAGGAGACCATTGAGCCGGCGTACGTCAGAGTGCCGCTTCCAGCCTCAACATCAACCGACCCGGCACCATCAACGTACAGGACAGCCTGGTCTGGTGCCTCACCAGCAATAGTGGCTGGGGCCCCCGCAGAGAATTCACCGTCTGCGATTAGACCGGTGACATAATTTCGCCAAGATCCAACGAAGCCCCATTCCAGGGTGCCGCCGTCGATGGTCGCCGGTGCGGCGTACGCGGCGGTGGGTGCAAGTACGGCGCCACTCACCGCGAGAAGTCCGGCCGTAGCCGTCGCGAAGACTGACGTCACCCGCCTCCGCCAGCTCTTCTGTGCAGTCATTACGAGAGCACTCCATTTCTCTGTATGTGATCAGTCGAGCCCGCGTTGCGGCCCATGTCGGATCGAGGTTAGGGTTCCCTACCCTCACAGTCCGGGACTAAGTCTGACGAATATCGTCTGATGATGCAAGTTCGAGTCTCGAGAGGCCCGCGACGCGTACACTGGCGGCAGTCTTGGAAACGTCGAGAAGGGAGCGGGCATGAGCGCAAAACAGGCTGAGGGATCCCTCGCAACCCACTCCACCCACCCGATTCGCGACGGGATCGCGGCGCGCCGCTCGCACTCGAAGGTCACCGACGAAGCACCCTCGACCGCGGAGCTCGAAGAAATCCTGTCGACCATGAACGCGGTCGCCGACCACTCCGCACTCCGCCCGTGGCGCATCATCGAACTCCGCGGCGGCGCCCGCAAGAAACTCGGCAAGGCCCTCGCGAAGGCCGCCGACGGCGACCGGGACAAGTACATCACGAAAGCGCAGCGCTCACCCCTCGTGCTCGCGGTCGTCGTCAGCCCGCGCAAGAGCGGCAAGGTGCCCTACTGGGAGCAGGAAGCCGTCGCCTCGGGTGTCGCCCACTACCTCATCCTCCTCCTGCAAGAGGCCGGCTGGGGCTCCATGTGGCGCACGGGAACCCTCGCCCGCAGCAAACCCGTACGCAAGGCGCACAAGCTCGAGAAGGGCGAACAGCTGCTCGGCTGGATCTACGTCGGCGGCATCCCCGACCGCGACCGCAAGACCAAACGACGCAAACCGCTCGACCTGTCACGGCACCTGACGGCGCTGTAACGGCGCTGCCATGAGCGCTTCATCGAGCGTCTAGGGATCCCTCAGCGCACCCGACCCGGAATCGCCGCGATCACCACCGCGACGAGCGCCACCAGCGTGCCAATCAGCATACCGACCGTCACTCCCCCGGCGAGCGGGAGCCCCGCCTCGAGCGCCACCGACGCGAGCAGCTGACCCGCCACATTCGACATGCTGAGCAGCAGCACCCCCGCCACACGCACGAGGATCGACGCGATCGCGATGAAGATCACGCCACTCAACCCGCCGACGTAATAGATCGGCTCCGCAGGCCAATTCTCAGGCCAACCGTTCACCGCGACGGACACGCCCGCGACGACCAGCAGAATCGCTGTGCCGACGACGAAGTTCAGGAACGTCGCGGTGACCGCACTCTCGGCGGCGGCCCGCACGAGTCCATTCGAGGCCGACTGCCAGGCGACTGCCGCGCCCGCGATGAACGGAAAGAGGACGAGCCACGGGGATCCCTCGCCAAATTCGCCCGCCGCCGAGATACCGACCGCCACGATCGCGAGAACCGTGCCCGCAATTCTCAGCAGCGAGGGATCAACCCGCCCACCCGGCCCAATACCGACCCGGTCCATGACGAGCCCGCCCAGCACCTGCCCGGCAACCACGCCGACCGTGAACAGCGCGACACCGATCACCGTCGCCACAAGCCCCTGCATGAGCACGAAGAACGCGCCGGATGCGCCACCGAACAGCGCCCACACGGGGAAACGTCGAGTTCGCACTTCGCTGACGAGACGGCCGACGCCCCGCTTCGCGCGCGAGCTCAAGGCCACAATCACGATGAGGATGATGAGCCCGGACCCGAACGACACCGCGGCGGTCACGAAGCCGTTCCCGATCTGCTGGCTCAGGCCGCCGTTGATGCGCGACTGCACCGCCACGAGCGCCCCCGCGAGCCCAGACCCGACGAGCGCCGCGGGAACCCTCAGCTTCTCACGCACCCGACCCACCCTACTCGGCTTCCGCGCTCAGTCAGCCCTGACTTGCCTGCGCCCCGTCGTGGCTGCGCCTTCTCCAGTCCGCGGGGGATCTCCCTTCCGCGTACCAAAAACCCACAATCTGGGTACGCAGAGGCGAGATCCCCCACTGAAGAGAGAAACCACCACAGCACAGCGGCACACATCTCCCTCAGCTTTCTCCAGTCCTTACACTGCACACCTTTCTCTTGCCCTCTCCTCCTTTCTCCAGCCCCACCCCT
>Ga0265293_10000451_pt1 | contig 99006 bp, 105 predicted proteins | sample Munlanlewell138R_FD_192505 | JGI IMG/M metagenome (GOLD analysis project Ga0265293, IMG submission 192505) | Leachate microbial communities from a municipal landfill in Southern Ontario, Canada - Leachate well 138R | ecosystem: Engineered > Solid waste > Landfill > Unclassified | place... | reverse complement strand
AATTAATGTAGCAGTCATTTTTTTTATTTATATTTAATATTTGCTTCTTTAGTTTCAATTGTTAATTCTAAGAATCTAACATAATCATTAACTGTAAAATCATCATGATGTATTGTTACATCTAGATCTTTTAATGCTTTATATGAAACTAATTGCAGTTTATTATTACTTGATAATTCAGTATAAATTGGTTTGAAATATGTGCTTAGAGCTGTTTTAAGTCTAGAAGTAAGTTTTGATGAATTATTATCTTTAATATATTCAATCGCATCTTCTAGAGTAGGAAGAACTTTTCCATCAGCATATTCTACAATTGGAGTAGTTTTTGTATTTACATATACGTGGTAACCAAAATCAGTTACTAAGTATTCATAATCACCGTTCTCATCTTTTGTAGAGCCATATACTACTATTTCTTCACTATCATCATTAGCATCCCAAATAGCTTTTGCAGCATCATTAAATTCTTTAACCATTCTACCATTTGTGAAAGTACCAAGATCTTGGAATAAACCAACTAAACCAGCTGATTTAAATTTAGATACTTCGATACCATTGAATGTATAGCTTACACCATCCACTACTGGTTGACTCTCAGCAGGAACACCTGCAACAAAGTATGGAGCTCTATTAAATGCATTTTGTACATTTTGAATTTTCTTAGATGCATCATCAGTAATTTCTTCATTGTTGATATAATCCATAACTTGAGTATAGAAATCTTTAGCTAATTCGACTTGTTCTGCTGTCCAATCTTCTGGATTAACAGGATTTGAATTTGCATCATTAACAGTAATTAATAAATGCACACCAGTTACATTAAAATATTCTGCAACCATTTTATCCATTTGGTCTTTATAAAATACCCATCTAGGATCACTAACTGTTGCACCTTCTAGGCCAGCAAGTTTCTTAGCATATGTATCTTTTACATCTTGGAATAAGAAGAAACGTTCTAATTCTAAATCACTATTAGCACCATATACTTCTTTAATGAATTTAGCCCAACCAATTTTTGCTGGATATCCATTTTCAGCATACATATCATCTTCAAAATTACTCTTTTCATCTTTAATAGATTGTTGAATAATTGTCCATTTTGTAGAGTCTAAAACTTTTTTATCTTTAAAACTATATACTGTATTAATATCAAGATTATCTAAAAAACGATTAAATTCAATTTCACTAATAGCAGAACTAATACCATAGTTTCTATTCATTGCTGTGAATAATTCATCAGCATTGTATTCTTTAAGATCTGTTTTTGCTACTAAGAATTTATCTGTCTTTTTACTATTAAATTCTAAATCAACAGTTTCAGCTAATTCATTAAAGTAATAAATGAAATCAGTATCAAACAATTGAATATTGTTTGCCATTCTTAATTTCACAATCTCACTATTAACATAATTACTAGTTACTCTTTGAGTAATTAAACCTTCTCTTACGTTTTCTTTTTCAGTTTCAAAATCATATTTAATATGATTAATCTTCATATATAAAGAATGTCTAGCACCACTCTTATAAACTTGTGGTGATTTTGTATAGAAGTTTTCGCCCTCACCATAGTTAACAAATGTATCTAATGCTTTTTGAATTGCACTTTCATAGATAGCTATATCTCTATATAAATAATGTAATTTATCTAAATTATCTAGATTAAATTCAATCTCACCAGCTACTACACTATATTCTACATCTTCATTTAAAGCTAGAGCTTCTTCATATTTATGAGAATTTACCATATTGTATAATTTGATAAACATTTCTGCAACTTGTGAATCATTTAATGTATCACCATTTGCAAATACAATATTATTACCGCTAAATTTATATCCTAATTGTTTTAGAGAATTTTCAAGCATTCTTAGTGAATCAAATGATACAACTATTGCATGGTATTCATCTCTAAAATTATTATTGAAATAATTTTTTAATTCAGTTTCAGTAAAATCTTTTTCTTCTAATTGTTTAATAAATCTATCTTTCGCATATGCTTCTTTGACTAACATAAGTTTATAATAAGCAAAAACATCTGCTTCTGTACTTAGTCCATATTCAGAAAATAATTTATCATAATGTTCTTCAATTATTTCATATTTTTCTTCTTCAGTTAAATCTTCATCGCCATTTGGGAAGATATCTTTATTAATTCTTTCATTAACTTCTGCTTCTGTTACTAAATCCCAATAACTTGTACCATTTGAGTTTTTAGTGTTTTTAAGCAGATCAGTGTCAATCAAATCCATTAGCATCGAAAAGCCAACTTGTCCTTTTAGAACTTCATAAACTTTTCCTTTAGAAACTGTATAAGTATAATTTCCTTCTTTTACAGTCATATAGTCAGCATCTGGATCAGATATTGTCGGATTTTTTTCAGAACCACAAGCATTTAAGAATAAAACACTTGCTAGTAGCATTACTATAAATAGTATTTTTTTCATATTAACTCCTTCTTGAGAATATCTTATATTTGATATAATTCTGATGCTTCATATTGCGAAGCTATTTCAATCTCAGTATTGCTTATTTTTTTAACTTCATCAATAACATCTCTTTGAACAATTTCGATGCTATTACAGTCTTCACTTAAATGAGCAAGTAAAACAATTTTATGTCTTTCATTTAATATTGTTGATAATATTTGCATACATATGTGGTTTGACATATGTCCTTTTGGTGATAATATCCTATGCTTTAACTGTAGATGACGATCACTTTCCATTAACATTGTAATATCGTGATTACATTCAATAATTAAAGCATCGATATCTTTTAAAATATTTATATACTGAAGTGGTAAAAATCCAGTATCAGTTATATATGCTAGTCTTTTATCATCATTAATAAATATAAAACCAAAAATATTAGCACTATCATGTGATAGCTTCATAGTTAATATTTCTAAATCTTTAATCTTATATTTAGTATTTTCTTCTATAAATTTTACTTTAATATCACCAAGACTATTTTTAACAGTATTTGATAGATTATCAAATGATAATTCATTTATATATAAAATTGCTTTAGTCTTTTTTAAAAATGTTCCAAGGAATTTCACATGATCAGAATGTTCGTGTGAGATTACAATTGCATCAACATTTTCAAAATCTATTTCTTTATTATTAATTCTATTTGTTGCTTCTTTAAAAGAAATACCAACATCTAAAATGACTTTAGTTTGCTTTGTTTCTATATAAAGCATATTTCCCTTAGATCCGCTACTTATTGTACAAAACTTCATTAATCATACCTCAGTTTCCTTATAATTATACACAGTTAAACAAAATATTACAAGGATTTTTACTTTGGTTGCTTCTTTAAAATAAAGACCTTGAGATCAAGGTCTTTATGCTTATTCTTGCTCATTAATATAAGTTAAGCTATCTTCATAAATTTCAATAACTTCATTCAAGAATGAATTGAATTCTGCTTCTGAATAATTGTTAACCTTAAAGTCTAAATCTATTTCTTGCATTTGCTTGTATAGAATTATTGACAAGTTTGAACCACCTACGATTTCGTTTCTAATAGGATTGAAATATTTAGTAACAGCATCTTTCATTGCTTGAGTAAATTCAGTTTCAGTTATATTGCCTTCTAAGTCATATAACTTATTAGATGCATTATCTTTCGCAATTGTTTTAATCATTTCAAGTGTCGGTAAAATATGCTTTTCTTCTTCACCTGTATAATTCCATGTTGGAGCATCTACGATTGAAGTATTTATATATACATGGTATCCTGTTTTACTAACTAAGTATTCGTATTCACTAGAACCAAATGTATATCCATAACGTACTTCAGTAGTTGAACCTACAGGAAGTGAATTAAATATTTCTTTAGCAACTTCATGTAATCTTTCAGGATTAGCATCAGTAACACTTGATGTGTTGCTTAATTGACTTACTCTTAGGAATTCAATATTAAGTCCTGCAGATTTATACTTAGAAACTTCAATTGTATAAACTCCTTCTTCTTCGATAACATAAGGATTACCTTCTAATTCAGGTTGAGCCTCTACATCTTGTTCTAAACTTGCAAGGAATCTTGGTGCATCTTTAAACTTAGTAACAAAAGCATTTAAGTTTGCGTCATAATCTCCTGCTTCAGCATCAATATATTCCCATACTTTTCCATATAACTCTTCAGCATACTCTGTTTGTAGGTCTGTCCATTCTTCTTGTGGAACATAATTACCAGCTTCATCTTTTACAGATATTAAAAGTTGTAGTCCGTTTACAGAGAAGTAATCATCTTTAATCTTTTCCATATACTCTTTAACTTCTAGCCATTTTGCACTAGTTTCAGTTAACTCTTCAACATCTAATAATGATGAAGCAAAGTCACTTCTTAAACGAGTATATAGTAATGTATACATTAATCCTTCTATATCACTAACACCATAATAATCTCTTAGGAAGTTCTTCCAACCATATGTTGGAGGATATGAAGAATAACCACCTGCTAAGAAAATGTTCTTTTCATTAACTGTAGCATTTCTTACTTCTTCCCATTTTTCTTTATCAAGAACTCTTTGTCCTTGTGTTAAATCTGGTGTGTAATAATCATAAATTTTATTAAGTTCAGCAGAGTTTAAGAATCTTAAATAATTTATTTCACTTGCTATTAAGCTCATTCCATAATATTTATCCATTGTTGCAAATAAACTATCTGCTGTAATATCTAAATCTTTAACTTTCGCAATTATTTTTTCATCTTCTGCTTTAGTTTTTTTGAATTCAAAATTATTTCCTTCCACAAGGTTAACATAATTTTCTTCTAAAACAGGATCCAAAATTTCAAATTTATTGCTTTCTCTTAGTTCCATCATTTTTTTAGAGATATAAGCATCTGTTAATTCTTCTTCAAATAAGATTTCATAAATTTCATCTCTTACTGTAGAAAGTTCAGGAACTAATTCTGCTTTAATCTTTAAAATATAAACATGTAATTTTCCGTCATAAACACGAGGTTCAGCGGTATACCATTTGTTAGAAGTTGAGTCTGGTGCATATGATTGCATTCCTTTTAAGAAGTTTTCGACTTGCTTGCTGATATTTGCAACTTCTTGGTTTGTGAAATGAAGTTTGTTCATTGCAGCGTTTTCTTCATCTTCTTCAAATGAACTATTAAATGTTAATTTATTTTCATCATCATAGCTAAATTGAACATCATCAACCAAAGTTAATCTATTAGTTGGATAATCTTCGATAAATCTTGCATAGAATGTATTATACATTTCAATGAAAGCTTCTGCTATTTCTGTTGGAGTTAAAGCAGTTTCATCTTCATCATTCTTAACTAAATTAGCATAAGAACCACTCTTTGAATCTTCATCTACTTTTAAGCCAACTTGTTCTAAAGCAAGTTTTGCTTCAACAGCTGATTGGAAAGGAATAATGATAGCCCAATATGCAGGAAGGTAATTTGCTTTATGTTTTGTTTCGTAATCTGATTCTTTAAAGAAAGGATCTAATGAATCATCTTCTTCAGCCAATTTATTTACGCGTTCGATTTCTTCTGTTAATTTATCTTTTGCATAAGCTCTTTTAGCTAAAGTTAATTTATGATAATCTCTTACTTCAGCTACGCTTCTTAAACCAGAACCAACTGAAAGAGAACTATAGTACTCATCATACTTTTCTTGAATCTCATCTTCAGTTAAACCTTCTTTACCATTAGGGAATACTTGTTTATCGATATCTTCATCGATTTGTTCATCAGTAACCTCATTTAGGTATTTACCATTTTCATGGTTTGTTAGAAGATGTCTATCTACTTGATCTAGTAAAACACGAAGGCCAACATTCTTTTTCAATTCATCATACATATATTTTTTAGATATATCATATGATCTTCCACCTTCATTAATTGTTAGATATACTCCGTCTTCATCAGTAATCGAAGGTACTAATTTATCTCTATTAATTACAGATGCGATAACTGCAGCACCTACAACTAGAAGTATAACTATTAATACTGGTATTGTCCTTTTAAATATTTGAGAACTATTCATTTTATTCACTCCTTAATACTGTTTTAAATGATATATATTATAACATAAGATTATAATTAATAATCATCATAAAAATTGTTTTCTTTATTTATACCTAATATCTAATTAGCAACGTATATATTTTACTACTTTTTAATTCAAAAGTAAATGTTTTTTTTATTTATTGTAGACAATAATGAAAGCATTAACCATTAAAAGCAAAAAAAGATAGAGAATCACTTCTCTACCTTTCATAGGAATTGGGAATTAAGGGAGTTCACAAAAGAAAGAGGGTTTTTTATGAACTGTCTTTTTTGTTAAGATAACTAATATATTATCTATCTAAAGACAAGTCTATTATAAACTATCAACAATTTGCTTGTAAATGATTCTTTGAAAAAAAGTAAATTTTTTTTATTTTTTTTATTTTTAGTTTAGCGAATCTTGTCGCAGTTTAGCAGTTATTAATTTATCTAGGAAAATAAAGTTATAAACAATTGAAAAAAGTAATCAACCGATTACTTTTCTTCTTTTTCTATATTATTGCTTTTTTCTGAATCATCCATTACTTTAATAACTTTTAATTCTAAAGCCCTAATTCTTTTATTTTTTACTGTTTTAATAATGAATTCTAGATCATATTTAATTTCTTCATCAGCATCTTCGATTATATTTTGATATCTAACTTTCATACCTTCAGCTGGTAAGCCACCAAGTAAACTATAGACAAACCCACCAACACTATTGTATTGAGTTTGAGGAATATCACCTAAGTTTAGATATTCAAATAAATCCTCTAATTCCATTTCTGGTGATAATCTATATGTATCCTCATCAATAATTTCAATATCTTCTAGTTCTTCTTCATCATATTCATCATAAATTTCGCCAACTAATTCTTCTAGTGCATCTTCCATAGTAACAATTCCACTTGTTCCACCATATTCATCAACAACAACTGCAAAATGTTTTTTAACTTTTTGAAATTCTTTTATTAAATCATTTACTTTTGTTGATTCAGAAACAAACAATGGTTTAGATACAAGCTGTTCTATATTAACCTCTTGACCTTTTAATAATACTGTGAAGAAATCTTTCTCACTTAAAATACCAATGATATTATCTTTATCTTCACGGTAAACAGGAACCCTTGAGAATTGGTTAACAAAAAAGACTTCTTTCATATCTTCTGTTTGCATAGATTCTTCAATCGCTATAATATCTACTCTAGGAGTCATAATATCGTAAACTGTTCTTTCGTTTAGTCCTATAGCACTTTGAATTAATTCAGCATCTTCTTCATCAAAAACACCTTCTGTTTCCATAGTATCAATAATTGATTCTAATTCTTCTTCGGTAACTTTTGGTGTTTGAATAACTTCTTGATTTTTCATTACCCTTTTCTTTATTTTAAGCATTAAATATGTAAGCGGATAAAATATCTTAAATAATGCATACATAATAGAAGAATTTTTTAATGCTGTTTTTTCTGGAGCAGCTATTGCTTTTTGCTTTGGTAGGAAACTACCAAACAATATTATAATAAACGAAGTTATTAAAACTGTTGCAAGGGCTGATAAAAATATATCCAAAAATATATTGTACATAAAATACCCAGCAATAACAGTTGCAGTAATATCAACCAAACTATCACATATCCAAATAGTAACTAAAGCATTCTCTAGTTTATCTGACATATTGACAGCATTTTTTGCACCTTTTTTCTTTTCTTCTAAATACGCTCTAAGTCTAAGCGGATTTGAACTCGAAAATGCTGCTTCAGTGGATGATAAAAATGCGGATATGACTATTAATAAAATAAATACAATTATTAAAATTATGTTTAATGATAAATTATTTGTAAAAAAATTAAAATTCATTAATAAATTATACCTGAGCGGAATCAAAAAATATACACCTCTTTTATTTGTTTATAAATTATATCACAAATTATACTATTAAGTCTAGTTTTCATCTTAATCTATATCAGGAATATAAAAACTTTTACGATCAAGTGCCATAATTTGATTAGTATATGTGCCTTTTTCTGTAGTTTCTACTTCTTTTTCTAATGCAGCTAATCTTGAATCTGCATAATCTAGTAAATATATTAGCATCGCTTCAGGTATTAATGGTTCTTTTGGTGAACCATATTCTAGTAAACCATGATGTGATAATAATATATGTTCAAGCGCTAATACTTCTTCACTATCTTGAACTTCAAGTGAAGTTGCAATTTGATGGATCATATTATAGCCAATCGGAATGTGCCCAAGCAAATTCCCTTTCTTAGTATATTCAGTACCCTTAGGTCCACTAAGTTCAACTATTTTTCCTAAGTCATGAATTATAATACCACCATAAACCAAACTTTTATTTAAGAAAGGATAAATCTTTAAATATGCATCACTTGCTTGTAACATTGAATAAATGTGGTATGCAAGCCCTGAATAATAATTATGATGCATTGTCATTGCAGCTGGATAATTAAAAAACTCTTCTGCATATAAACTTATAATCCTTCTAATAACTTTATTGATTATTTGATTATCTATTCTATCTATATATGAATAAATTAATTTTTCAAGTTCAGAACTATCTAACTTAGCCCTTTCATAAAACTCTTCAATATTAACTTCATCTTCTTCTGTAATTTTTCTATATTCAGTTACATTAAACTGCATCTTACCTTGATAGTCCTTCATAGTTCCTGATAGAAAATAAATTTCACCATTACTTAATAGTTCTTTATCTTCTTCTTTTAATTTCCAGAATTTCACATCTATTAATTCTGTTCCATCAAATCCTAACATACTACCATAATCATCATTTGCAGTTGTTTTTCTAAATTGAATATCTGTTAGTCTTAATATTAAACTAGCTTTGTCTTTTGGACTAAAGTCTTTAATCTTCGCTCTCATTATTTGTATTGTTTCCTTCTTTCTTCTCATTTAATGCCTTATACTTAGGATCTGTACTCTTTATTAAACCTTTATAGACTTCTTTTAATTCTCTAGAAAACATTAGTTTTTCAGAACCTTTTTCTAAATAGTTTAAATCTCTTAAGATTTCTAAGTTTTGGCCAACAATTGAATTAACATCACTATCTAATTTATTTTCTAGTGCTTGACGTTCTAATTCTTTAATTCTTTCATCTTTTTCTCGTAAACTCTTTTCAAACTCAGATACTTTTCTTTGAATTTGTTCAAAGGTTGAAATAGGCGTATCATCAACTTGAATAGGTTCTGTCATGCTTTTATTTTCATAAACTTCAGGCTCAGTATAGTCTCCATATACTTGGTCATCATACTCTTTATATGGTTTATAAACTTTTTCTTCTTCAATGTCATTAACATTTACATTATAAACATTTAGTGCTTTAATAATATATTGTTTTATATCTGTAAAATTGTTTTCTAATTCTTTATTCAAGACTTTAGTAACTACATCTTTATAAATAACATCAAAGTATTGTTGCGCTTTTGTTGATAATCTTGCATAATCATTTTTAGTAAACTGTAAATCAGCAACCGATTTTATTGGTAGATTTTCATATTGTCTTCTAATTTTCTTTGCCTTTAATGATGATTTCTTAAGCATATAGTTTACATAATTACTATCTAGACATACTTCAAGACCATAAGTTAATAGAAGATATGGATCATACTTACTTCTTGGGTTCTTAAGTGCAAGTTCCACGACTCTTCTTAATCTTTCTGGATCATCACTTAAAGAATTCCAGGTTGTTGAAAACTGTTTATTTAAAACATAAGAACAAGCTAATATTGAATCATTGCTAATTCTTTTATAATTATTAGATAGATGTTTTAGCCCTTTTCTCAAGCCAACAATATATTTATAAACATTTAAATCAACTAAGTAAGCTATTGCTCTTTTAAAATATTTTCCGTTTAAAATTCTTCTTAACTCTTCCTCCATTTTATTTGGTTCTATATTCTTTAATAGTTTTGCTCTACTTTTAATTGCGCTACTTGTTTTTCTTTCAATTTTAAAGCCAAGTTCACTAACAAGTCTAATCGCAATTAACATTCTTAGGGGATCTTCATAAAAACGAACACGTGGTGAACCTATTGTTCTTACTCTTTTTCTTTTTATATCTTCATAACCCTTATATGCATCAGTTAATTTACCACCATAACTCATCGCAATCGCATTGATTGTGAAGTCACATGCAGCAAGCTCATCTTTTAAGTTCTTGGAATAATGTAAGCGAAGTGGTTTTCGATTATCTTTAAATTTTTCTTCCAATCTAAAAGTACTTATAATGAATGTATAACCCATATAAGTTAATTTAACTGCACCTTCTCTTTCATCTTCCACTAAAGCATTCGCAAATATCCCCTTAACCATATCAGGAGTAGCATTAGTTGTTATATCGATCTTACTAAAATTAGACCCTCTAATTAAAGAGTAGACTGCCTCACCAATCATATAAGCTTCACACCCATTATTGATTAATATTTTTAAGACCTCTTTACCTTTGTCAAGATATTGTTTCATAAACATACTCCCTTTCATGTGTAGTTTACTCTTAATAATTAAATTATACAATAAATCAGCAAAAAATTCTATACTTTTTAATTTTTATTTATTGATTCTAACTAAATATCCTATTAATTTGTCATAAAAAAGGTTATAATAAGATAGGTGAGGATTATGTATACTATTAAAAACAACGTTATTGTTGAACAAACAATTAATAAAAGTAGATTCATTACAAATCTACTTCTTGTTGCAGATGAAGCTGATGCGAAAGCAAAACTTGATACTATTAGAGCAAAATATCATGATGCAACTCATAATTGTTATGGTTATATAATAGGCAAAACAGCTAATATTGCGAAATTTTCTGATGATGGTGAGCCTAGTGGGACTGCTGGAGTTGTTATATTTGATTGTTTAAAGAAAAATAACCTTACAAATGTGCTTGCAGTTGTAACAAGATACTATGGAGGAATCAAATTAGGGGCTGGAGGGCTGATTAGAGCATATAGTTCCTCCACATCTTTAGCTATAGATGAAGCAATAATCACAGAAATCATCGAATATAAACATTTATCAATTACTTGTGATTATAGTCTCTTAGGTGTTATAGAAAAGTATATTACAGAATTTGACATAATAACAAAAGAATTTAAACAAAATGTCAATATAGTAATTAGCCTTCCAGAAGACGATATCTCTAATTTAATGGAAAAATTAATTGATATCTCAAAAAACCAAGTTATTTTAAATATTATTTCTAAATAATTTAATTTTTAAAACCACAACAATATACCCTTTGTTTTAACGCGAAATTCACCTTATTTTCGCATTTGCAACTTCTCTTGAATAAATTCTAGGACAAGGAGATAAAAACAAACAAAGCGAAATTTAAAGAAATACGGCAATGAGTCTAAAATTACTCATTGCCGCTTTTATTAACCTTCAAAAACCGTCTTCTTGTAGCTTCTCCACCTCTTAGATGGCGGATGGATTTATTATATTCAAGGAGCTTTTTTACTTCTACATAAAGATTCTCATTTATCTCTGGCAAGCGCTCTGTTAGGTCCTTATGTACTGTTGATTTAGAACAATCAACTACTTTAGCTACTTCTCTTACTGTACTCCTGTCTCTTAAAAAAATATCTGCAGTTGTAAGTACCCTTTTTTTAATTTCGAAATCCATTTTAATACCCCCACGCACTAAATTATATGCGTCTGCTTTTAAGTTTATGAGAAAACAATAAATAAGTGCAAAAAAGATTAAACTTCAGGGTTATTAATTGACTTTTTCTCCCATTTAGTGTATATTTAAGTTAATAAAAATGACTGAAAGGGACTGTTTTATGAGTGTTTTGGTTGCGGAAAATCTAAACTTAGTATATAAAAATTCTCCTTCCATTTTAAACTTTTCCTATAACTTCTTAGATAATAAGATTTATGCAATTGTAGGAAAAAGCGATTCTGGAAAAGATGTTTTACTTGATTTAATCTCTGCACGCCTTGAACCTACTGAAGGTTGTGTTTATTTAGATGGAGAGAAACTACTAAATAACGCAAAAATGAGTAAAAGGTTATGCTATATTTCTAATAAAACTTCCTTCCCAGGACATTTGTCAGTTAAAAATATATGTAATATAATGAGTTCTTATTATCCAAAATGGGATAATGGTTATGCGTATGAGTTACTAGAATACTTTGGAATAACCCCTAAAAAGATATATTATAAACTAGATCCAAATCATAAAGAACTTCTCCATGGTATAATTGCTCTTGCTAGTAGAGCAAATATTACAATATTTTATAACCCGCTAGATGATGTGGATGTTAAAGATAGATATGATTTTTATAATTTTATGTATGATCATCACATTAGATATCCAAGAACAATAATAATATCAACAGATTATATCGATGAAATCGAAAGTATCGTAGAAAGAATATTAATCCTTGATAAAGGAAGATTAATAGAAAACTTCACAATTGATGAAATAAAAAATAATTTTAGATACTTAAGTGGAAAAACTGAAGTTCTAAAATCATTGATTGCAGGTGTAAAAATAATAGGGTTTGAAGAAAGAGATAATTATTTAACTGTTTGTATTGGCAAAAAACTTACAAAAGACGAAACAAGAAAATACCAAAAATACTTAATCAAAATAAGTGAAGTTCCAATTCAAAAAATATTTATTTACTTAATAAATTTAAGAGAAAAGAAGGGTATATAATATGAATATAAACCATCCTCTTAAATACAAATACTTTACATATCGTAAACCCTATTTAATTTATATAGTCCTATTTTTTATATTCTTGATGGCTTCAATTTTATCCTTTAGAGATTTAAATGATTTTTATAAATATTTAAGTGCATCAATTATCTTAATTACATTTATCTTTACTGTTATTAATTCAGCTTATGAATTTACTGTGCTTGCTACTCATTATTTAAGTCTTAAAACAATTAAAATTGAATATTTAATCTCAAGTATAATTTATAGTGTAATTAATGCAATTATTCAGATATCACTAATATTAATATCTTATTTGATTATTAAATCATTCAATCCGGATATTCAACAAGTATTTGCCCTAAATTCGTTTGCAGTATATTCATTTACTTTTGTGATTCATCTAGCAATATTTAGTGTTATTGGCTTAATGTCTCTATTTTTAAAAAAAGTAAAATATCTTCAAATAGCACTCTATTTAGCAATTTTATTAATTGTTGCGTTAATATCCTTAGAAATTACAAATTCAATTATTGAATTTGTATATAATCTATATGCTGACAATGAATTCTTACTTAGACTTAATCCAATAATCATTATAATAACTATTTTAATCTGGATAATAATTTATAAAAAAATTAAAATTGCAAAGAAATAAAAAAGTCTTTATCATAACGATAAAGATTTTTTCTTAATTAGTAATTGTATTTGTAGCTTTTTGATATACCGTAGTAGGATCAACATATTTATTATTAATAGATAATTTAAAATGAACATGGTTTCCTGCATCTATATCATACTCATTTTCGCCACTTGTTCCAATAACATCGCCTTGAGCAACAGTGTCATCAACTTCAACTTCAACATTTCCCAAACTTTGATATTCAGTTTTAATACCATTAGTATGTTCAATAGTAACAGTCTTTCCGTAAATTGGACTGTCTTGTACATCAACAACTTTACCACTTAAACTAGCACGCACCTCAAACTCTTCTTCATTTTCCGTCGCGTATGAGATACCTTTACTTAAATAGTATTGCGAACCATATGTTATTAAAGACATTTCTTGATCTTCAGTTGTTTGTTCAAGCGACCAATATTTACGAACTACTTGTACACTTAAGTCAGAACTGTATGGAGCTTTTATTACTTCATATACTATAACATCTTCATCGTCTTCGTCATCATTGTCGTTAGGATCTGTAATCGGATCCTTATCATTAGGATCTTTATCTGTATCATCACCAGGTCCAAGCAAACTTAATGAGATGAAGAAAACTCCAAAAACTAGGATTAAGACTGTAATAAAAAGAATGCGTTGAGCTTTTTCTTTCGAGATATTGTTAAATATCTTCACAATTATCACCTCGATAGTATTATTTACTAGAGGCAATAATTTATACAAAAAAAATTATTTTGTAATTACAGCTAATATTTTTTCTAAAGAATATGTAATTGAATAACTTACAAGGAATGAAATAATGATTGTGATTAGTGTAACAATTAACCTTATTTGCCATGTGGAATTATATTTAAAAAACTTAGAAAAGTCAATCGCCATTAAAGCTCTATACACCATTGGAATCAATCCTAAAAACATAATAAAGAACCACATCGAAATTATATCTTGAGTTGTCATTGATCTAAAAACCTCGCAAGTGTAAACAATAAGTCAGATAGTCTATTTAAGTACAATAAAACATTTTTATTGATAGTTTTTTCTTTCGCATAATCAACAACCCATCTTTCTAATCTCCTAGAAACAGATCTTGATAAATGCAAATGACTACTTGCTTTATTCATGCCTTGAATAATAAATGCAGTTAACTCTGGCATCTTTTGAGTATACTCATCAATTAAACCTTCAAGTCTTTCGACTCTATCATAGTTAATAGAATTTGCATCTTTATAACCAATGATATCTGCACTAACATTAAACATGTCTTTCACAATCTCAATAATAATCTTTTTAATATCCTCATTTTCAATAAAATGATAACTAACCATAAGTGATGATGACAACTCATCAGCAGATCCCACACAATGAATTACTAAGTCATCTTTATATACTCTTTTGTTGATTGCAGAGGTTGTAAGATTATCCCCTGTTTTTGTGTAAATTTTCATATATACCTCACCTTTTTTCTAACTAATTATACCATGAATCAAAAGAAATTTAAAATGCTAACTATTTATATTTTCTAACTTTAAATTTAAAACTATCCCTTACATAAATAAATACCTTTCTTTCCTTGCTCGAAATCATCGTTAAACCAAATATAATTGCTAAAGTAAGATAAATAATATTTATATTTAGTAAATTATGATTAAACAATGACTCTATAACAATAAGACCAAAAAGTAAACAAATAATAAATTTGTGCTTCTTCTCAATTTTTACAACATAAACAACTAATCCATAACCAAGCATTATCAAGCCTATTAACATAATAATTCCTGATTCAGCAATCAATTGTAAAATTAAATTATGGGCATTCATTTGTAAATCTGTAATAATTCCAATCTCATGAGTTAAATTCCCTACTCCAACACCTGTAATAAAATTATTAGAAAATACTAAAAATGCAGCTTTAATTAAGGCAATTCGAGAATTAGAATAATCTACTCCTTCAATTATTTGGCCACCACCATTATTAGATGGTGGTATATCTAAATCATTAGGTTTAGGAAATATTCTATCTAAATCGATTATTTTATAAATATTTTCAATAAATTCATTAATAACATTATAAAAAATTAAATATGAAATGATAAAGATAATAACTACTGATGGGACAACCCATCTTTTTTTACCACTTGAATAATATACACATAAAGCAATTATAATGAAAATTGTTCCAATATAAGCAGATCTAGATACAGTAAGAAAAATCCCAAACAATATTAATACCCTAACAAATACAGCTAAAAAATCAATTATGAAGTTATTAGTTTTCCTATCCAAAAAACTAATAACAAAAGCTAAGTTAAGTGCAAAAGCACAAACATTTGGATCTAGCAATAACCCAGCTGGCCTTAAATTTCTATACCCTAAAATATAATGGCCATAAACCAGTTCAACAATCATACTAACAATTAATATTACTGCACCAATTAGAAATGCATTTTTAATAAATTTTATATTTAAACTATTTTTAAAAAAGTATGTATAAACTACTAGAATAAATATATTTACAATGTAAATAAATAATCTAAGCAAAAATTCATTAGCATTAAAATTAAAAATTGCAGTCCCAAGATTAATCCCCATAATTATTACTAACATTAACAATAATAAAAGATTCTCTTTAGTGGTCTGATACCTCAAAACCTTCTCTTTAATTATATCTTTTAGTATTACAATTATTATTACAAAACCAATTATAGCTTCATAAGAGAAACTAAAGACATATGAAAATATTAAAGGAAGATTTGCAACTATAGATATAGTATAAAAGAAAAATATCCACTTACCATCCATAAATAAAAGAAAGAACGGAATTATAAGAAGTATAATAGCTATTATTTCAGTAAGCCACATATTATCTACTAAAATATCATATTGTCCACTTAACATCTTATATCTCCTTTAAGTATAATTTTATATATTCATTAACCATTTTATCTAATGAAAATAATTTTGCTTTACTTATATTATTATTAGAAATCTCTTGCATCATATTTCTATTATTAATTAAATCTTGGATCTTCATAACAAAAGCCATTAAATCATCGCTTTTGTATTTATATCCATTTATTCCATCTTCAATCAAGTCCTTTATCCCTCCAACATCACTTGCAACAATAACACAGCCACTTGCCATAGCTTCTATTAAAGACAAAGGAAGTCCTTCATAAAGGGAAGGAAAAACAAATATATCAATCAACTTTAATTCTTCTTCTACTTTTTTAGTTTCTTCAATAAATACGACTTTTTCATTTTCTAATTTCTCTTTTATAATATTAAGAAGACTCCCCGCCCCAACTAATCGTAACGATGTATTATTTTTCTTTCTTAATTCTTTATATATCTCTACAATTAACTTATGGTTCTTTACTTCTTCAAATCTACCAATATGACCAAGTCTAATAGTATCTCCATTAAAATTTCTATTAGTTTTAAATTTATTAGTATCTACTCCATTATTAATTAAATGAAGTAATTCTTCATTTATTCTATATGTTTTTAGATATTCGATATAATTTTCTTTGGAAATAACAACAGGAATAATTTTTTTCCTTTTATAAAAATAATTTAAAATATATCTTTTTAATCTTCCAAATTCCATTTTTGGGCTAGTATGAGATGTATGAATTACCTTAATCTTTTTATTAAAAATGATATAAAGAAGTATATAAATAATACCCCCAATATTCCCATGGATAATATCTGGTTTAATTGTTCTTAATATCTTATTAACCTTAAAATATGTTTTTAAACTAAAGCCAGCTTTCTTGTTTAAATAATATACATCGATTCCCAACCTATCAATTATATCTTCTAAGAATGTATTGTTCTTTTTATCTAATACAATTAAATAAATTTTAAATTTTGTTTTATCCAATGCTTTAATTAAGTTTACTACGAACACTTCTGCACCACCTGTAAGTAGTGTCCCAATTGTATAAACTATTTTTTTCATTTATTATTCCTCTAAATAAACTCCTAAATACTCATTTGCCATTTTATTAATACTATAATCTTTTGCAGTTAAAAGAGCATTTTCTCTTATATATTCATACTTACTAATGTCTTCTAAAATTTGTTTTAATTTTATATACAATGAATCTTTTTTTAAATCTATAATAAAACCATTATAATTATCTATAATCACATCTTTTGCAGCAGAGGTTGCAATAATTATTAATCCACTTGCCATTGCTTCAATTACTGCAAGTGGCATTCCTTCATATATAGACGAAAGAACAAATATATCTGCCATATTTAGATATTCATTAACTCTACTTGTATATGTAATAATTTCTATAACATCTTGCATTTCTATTTTTTTGATTAATTCATTTATATGGTCTTTTCTTTTACCATCACCAATTAAATATAATTTATTAATCCTTAATTCTTTATGAAGTTTACTTATCTCAATTAGTAGATAGTCATGGTTTTTCACGACCTCTAATCTTCCTACGTTTATAATATTTATACCATAATTATTAATAGAGTAATTAGCAGATCTTTTCTTAAATTTATTTAAATTAATTCCATTATTTATTACTCTAATATCTGCATTTTTATAAAACACTTTTGCACTATGTTCTACATTCTTTGATACAGCAATTAGATTTATTCTTTTTTTATTGTAAAGATTTCTGAAAAACATTCTTCTAATAATTTTTGTATCTACTTTCGCAATCGTATGAATTGTATGAATCCATTTAAAATTTTTATTAAACAAGTTATAAAAATATATATAAGTACTAGCTTTTAAGTGACTATGGATAATATCTGGTTTATATTTATCAAGTTCTTTTTTTAGCTTAATTGCAACAGTTAAACTAAAGATCTTGATCCGGTGATTTAGATAGATAATATCAATCCCTAATTCTTTTGCTTTTAGATCGTAACTAGAATTAAAATTTTTCTTAATGACAAATAATTTTAAATCTAAGCATTCTTTAATCTTCTCTATTAGATCCAAAACCATTTTCTCAGCTCCACCAATTTCTAGTGAACTAATAACTATTGCAATCTTTTTCTTATATTTTTCCAATTAGATCAACCATTCTTTCAACATAAAATTCTTTCGTATATTGATATGATGAATTTAGAGCATTTTCATGAAGAAGTTCTTTATCCTCAAAATTAATGTATTTTATAATCCCCTGCACTAAACTATTGACATTTTTAGCTTCTACTATAAAACCATTATATCCATCAATACAAACTTCCCTACAGCCTGCAACATTAGTTGCTATTAAAAACTTTTTACTTGCAAGGCCTTCAATTAAACTAATTGGAAATCCCTCACGATATGATGGTAATACAACTACATGTACTTCTTTTAAAACCTCATTGATTTTATAAGTATAACCTAAGTATTCAATTATCTTTTGCTTGTGATAAGCAATTATCTCATTTTTTTGAATTACAGAATTTTTATTATAAAAATTTCCAACAATTAAAAATCTAATCTTTGGATATTTTTCTTTCACAATCCTAGCTGCTTCTAAATACTCTTTAATTCCTTTTTCTTTGATAAGCCTGCCAACAAATATGAAAGTTATAGGCAAGCTAAAGTTTACTTCTTTTTCAAATTTTTCTAAATTAACACCTTCACCTTGAATTATCGTATAACTATTCTTAATAAGTTTATGCTTTCTAAAAAGTTCTTGATCATCTTTGTTTAAGAATATATATAAATCAACTTTTTTTGCTATATATTTATATAAACATTTACAAATCTTAAATAATAAATTTTCTTTTAGAAAAACAGACCCAACTCCACTTACAAAGTTTATAACCTTTGCATTCTTACTTACTAGGGTTCCATAAATATGTGGTTTTATTGTATAGTTAATAATTATATCAGGTTTTATTTTCTTAAATAATTTCCTTAGAAAAATTATTAAAGATAAATCTTTTATGGGATTATTCTTATTACCTATAACTAAACTATCAATTATTACAAAACCTTCATTTTGGAGTAGTTCATAATATTCATCCTTTTTTGCGATTATATAAAGTCTATAATGTTTTCTTAATTCCTTAAGTAAATATAATCTAAAGTTATATAAAGCAAAACAGTCATTACAATTAATAACTAATTTTTTCCTACCTGTTTCTTCCATTTACTAGTTTCCTTTATTTGGATTTTTGGTTGTTTTTTATTATTAAATTTTATTTTTGAAAATACATGAGCAATAGTTTTTATAATAATTTTCAAATCATTAAAAAAGCTATAGTTAGAAATATAGTACAAATCAAAATCAAGTTTGTTTCTAAAGGATGATTCGTACTTCCCATAGATTTGCGCATATCCTGTCATTCCCGCTTTCACATTAAATCTATATTTATAGTATTCATTCAATCTTTTATATTTGTTTGTAAAGAAAGATCTTTCCGGTCTTGGACCTACAATTGACATATGACCAAGCAAAACATTATACATTTGAGGAATTTCATCTAAGCTGAATTTTCTTAAATATTTTCCAATTTTAGTTAATCTTTCATCATTAGTACTTGATAATACTGCACCTGTATTTCTTTCTGCATTGACTTTCATTGTTCTAAATTTATATATAACAAATGATTTTTCTCCTTTCGTAAGTCGCCTCTGCAAATAAAATACAGGGCCACCATCAAAAATCTTAATTAGTAATATTAAAAAAACAAATAAAGGAAAACTAATAATTAAAAAAATAAGTGAAAATATAATATCAAACAATCTTTTAAAAAACTCTTCAATCTTGCTTAATCTATAAGGTTTTAATTTTATAAAGCAAAAATCATCAACAGCTATAATATTTGTTTTTCTTATATAAATACTTGTTGGACAAAGATTAAAGTCAATATTGTTATCTAAGCAAAATCTTTCAATTTTTCTTTTTTCATTATTTTCTAAACTATCATCAACAAATATAGCATCACTATATTTAAAAACATTAATATCATCTAAATGATTTAATACTTTAATTATTTTATACTTATTTGTTTTTCTTATTGCGTAAATTAATTTATCAACATTTGCATTATTTGCAATAATTGAGGCTTTTATTTTCATTATTTCACCCCAATTAGTTTTGGTCAAATAATAAAGTTTATACAATTTCTAAAATAATTAAAGATAATCAAAAAAACTCAAAGTTTTTTCTTTGAGTTTGATTTTCATTCATATGTTTTTTCGACTTTATATGTTGTAACTAATTCATGTACAAGTTCTTTCATTTTGTTATTATCAATGACATCAATATTTTCTTTAATTAATCTTAAGAACTTTTCAATATCTTTTATTTCGCGCTTTTCTTCAATATAAATTTTGTTATTTTCAGTTTTAATATTTTTTGTAACATCAAGTAATAACTCTTCAAATAATTTCTCACCAGGTCTTAAGCCGATATATTCAATTTGAATATCTCTATTTGGAACAAGGCCAGATAAGCGAATCATTTTGTCTGCAAGATCTGCTATCTTTACTGGTTCACCCATATCTAATATAAATATTTCTCCACCACTAGCATAAACTGCAGATTGTAAGATTAAACTAACAGCTTCTGGAATTGTCATAAAAAACCTTGTAATTTCAGGATGAGTTATTGTTATTGGCCCGCCTTCCTCTATTTGTCGTTTAAAGACTGGAACAACACTACCGTGACTACCTAAAACATTACCAAATCTAACAGCTGAATATGAGGTTGTGGAAATGGTATCAAAATACTGAATAATATGTTCACAAGCAGTTTTTGTAGCACCCATAATATTGGTAGGTCTAACAGCTTTATCACTTGATACCATAATCATTTTTTCAACTTCGTATTCATTTGCAAGTTTTGCAACATTATAAGTTCCAATAATATTTGTTCTAACTGCTTCATGAGAAGAATCTTCCATTAAAGGAACATGTTTGTAAGCTGCAGCATGAAATACTAAGTTAGGACGATATTGTTCAAAAACATTTTTAATTCTATTTTTATTATAAACACTACCGATTAAAACAACTAGTTTTGTTTTTGAATTAGTATCATGAATATATTTTGTAAGTTCTAATTGAGTTTCATATGTTGTGTTTTCGTATATATCAAATAAGATTAATTTCTTTGGTGAGTTTGTTAGAATCTGTTTACAAAGTTCAGATCCGATCGAACCTCCACCACCAGTAACTAAAACAACCTTATCATTAATAAAATTATTTAAACCTTCATTATTTAACTCAACTACACCTCTATTTAATAAGTCTTCAATTTTTACATCCACAATTTTTCTTGAATCATCAATTGAGTCTTCTAATAATAGGGGTAATCTTTTTATTTTTACACTTCTAGTTGAGACTGTTTCAATAATCTCACTTAATCTAATTCTATCTATGTTTGCAATTGCAATAATAACTTCTTTAATATTATATTCTTGAATGTAATTGCCAATTTCACTAATAGGACCGAGTACTGGTAATCCATTTAGGATTTGTTTGTTTTTTGATCTATCATCATCAATAAACGCCATTACTTTATTATATAGGCGGTCATTTTTTTGGATTTCATCATAAGCTAACTTTCCAGCTGAACCTGCCCCTATTATCAAAGTATTAATAAACTTCCCACTTGTTCTTGAGTATCTTGAATTAAATAATCTTTTTTTGATTCGCTTAGAAAATCTAACAAAACTAATAAGTAAAACTTCTAATGGCGAAGTATAGAAAAATAATTGCCAAGTTACTTCTTCAATACCAATTACAATAACAGTTCCATAAACTAAAAGATTTGATATCAAGACAGCTAATAATACCCAAGCAAATTCAACAATCCCAACATGACTAAGTAGAAATCTATAAAGAGAGAACACTGTATAAACTAAAATCTTAATTGCAAGTAAACAAACAAAAAATAAAATTATTTGCTCACCTTCAACATCTGTTAATTGTGATAATCCTATTATATAAATTGTAGATATAATAATTATGTCAATAAATAATAACCCTAAAATTTTAACTAAAGCCCTTTTCACCAAACTTTTCTCCCTCTTTCTAATTAATACTTTACTAACATTCCTTAAACTTTAAAGAATCATGTATATATATTATATATTTTTTTACAAAAAAAGACAAGAAATAATATGTGGAAAAAAAAGTAGATAAAAATGAATCAATTAAATGATTCATCCTTCGTTAAGCTTTCTTATTTAGTTCCGTATAATCTGTCCCCAGCATCGCCAAGCCCTGGAACAATATATCCAATTTCATTAAGTTTTTCATCTAAAGCAGCCAAATAGATATCAACATCAGGGTGTTCTTCTTGGACACGCTTTACACCTTCAGGAGCACCAACTAAACCTACATAACTTATATTTGTAACTCCTCTTTCTTTAAGTACTTTAATTGCATAAACTACACTACCACCAGTGGCTAGCATTGGATCTACTATTAATACTTTAGAACTCGCAATTTGTGGTGGAAACTTAGCATAATAAGAAACAGGTTCTAATGTATCTTCATTACGATATACACCAACATGTCCAACTTTTGCAGTAGGAATTAGAGCTGTAATAGCATCAACCATTCCAAGCCCTGCTCTTAAGATTGGAACAACAACAACATCTGTTGCAAGTGTAAATGAATCTGCATATCCCATTGGAGTTTTTACTTTTACTTTCCTTGTTGGTAGGTCTCTAGTTACCTCATATGCCATAAGTGCACCTATTTCAGATACAGTTTGTCTAAAATCTTTTGTTCCAGTAGCTTCATCACGTATTAGTGCTAATTTATGATGAATTAATGGATGGTTAAATATTACTAATTTTCCGCTCATCTTTCCTTTTCCTTTTCTGTGATTTTATTAATTCTCCTTAAATGTCTCCCTGCTTCAAATCCTTCACTAACAAATGCATCAACATATTTTCCTGCATCTTCTTTTTTGGTAAATTTGCCACTTAAACATATAACATTACTATTATTATGTTGTCTAGTTAGATAAGCACTTTCTAGATTAGTAACTAATGCTGCTCTAATTCCTTTGAATTTATTTGCATATATGCTCATACCAATTCCAGTATAGCATACTAAAACACCATAATCACATACCCCATTTTGCATATCTTCACAGACAAATCTTCCATAATCAGGATAATCAACACTTTCAATACTTGGACAACCACGATCAAATACTTCATGTCCTTGTTTAGTTAAATAATCAACCAACCAAGCTTTTAACTCGTACCCTCCATGATCACTTGCAATACTAATTTTCATATAATTGCTTTTATCTCCTTTCTTGGTTTAAGACATTAGTCTTTAAGATAAATTTTTATAAAACATATCTTTCTAATCTATTATTATACCATAAAATCACTTATAAACATAGAAAAATTTAAAAAAGAATCAAAAATGATTCATTTATTTTAAACTATATTTTAAAACTATTGCATCTTTAAATCTTGTATCATTTATATTAATCTCTTCAATATAGACATCCTTTTTATCAGCTACAGTAAAGCCTAATTCCCTAAAAACACTTATTGCTTCTTCTTTCACAACCAAAGTAATTAATGTATCGATATTCTTTTTTTTAGCACTCAAGCAAACTTTATTAAATAGATCCATAACTATTTTATGATCTACCATCTTTTTAAAAACGAAATATCTAATAAGACCTATTTTATTAAACTCCTCGAAAGATAAGAAACCAACTACCTCATCTTCAAAAACATAACTACCATTCAATACGACATCTTTATTAATATCATTAATAATCTCCAAAGAATTTAAAAACTTCGAGATCATTTCTAGATTAGATTCATCTACTTTTATTATTTCCATAGTATCCCTCCACCTTAAACTATATGATTTTGGGTATTTATTTAAAACAATTTTTTAATTTTTCAAAAAAATAAAATTTCATTTCAACTTCACCACAATCATCTTCAAACCCCTTATCAAAAGTGGGATTTAATAATGTCCACCAATTTTTACCTTTACCGTTTTTTATCACAATAACTAAAGCAAGATATTTTCCTCCACTCATTACTTTATTTTTATATTCTTTAGGTGGGAAATATGTTTTCTTTATTTCTATGCTATAATCTTCATGATTTAAAACAGTTTTTATTTTCTCATCTAATTTATTTAAATTCCTTTTAATTTCATTCACTTTATCTTCGCTATCATATTTATTTATCTCATTTAAAATTACATTAACAACTTTCATTTTTTCTTTCGTATCTATTTCAGAATTACTATTTGCTATTACTCTAATTCTAAAGTCTTTTTCTTCTTTAGGGATTATTAAAAATATAAATAATATAATAGTTAATATTAAACCTATTTTCTTCATTAAAAAAACCACCAAATATATTATTGGTGATTTTTTCCATTTTATACAGAAAGTTTTATTAAACCTTCTCTTAAAACTTTTATTTCATTCGAACTTACATCAATTACAGTTGATGCTACTTTAGAAAGTTTTGCATCATCTGAAATGAAATAATCTATTTTTTCCCCAAATACTTCATTTATTTCTATAAATGAATTTAACTCTTTTTCTCCACTTTCATTAACCGAAGTTGTTGTTAAAACACCAAACTTATCAATTAATTCTAAGGCAATCTTTGAGTCAGGCATTCTAAACGAGGTCTTCTTATCCTTGTCCTTAAAGATTATAGTTAATGCACCTGGCCAATATTTATCAATAATATCTCTTACATTGCTTGTAATCTCAATCTCCAAATCAAGAATTTGATCTAGAGAACTACATAAATTAGCTAGCGGTTTATCCAGTGGACGATTTTTCATCTTATATATTTTAGAGATACCTTGTTTATCATTATATAAGGTACCAATACCATAAACAGTATCCGTAGGAAAACAAATAACTTTTCCTACAAGATCTTCTTTACTCAATAATAGAAAATCCGAGAGTTTTATTTTTTCCATAATTCACTTATTTCATCTAAATAATCATCATAAGTAATCTTGTTTTGATCTCTTAATTTCATTAATTCAAGCATTACTTTATTCTTATCTTCTAGTGATGCATTTAGATAGTCAGTATCTAGATTCAAACTATTTAAATGAGCTTTTATATTGAAGTCACTTTTCTCTTCTTCATAATGTTGCCAAACATAAGTTTGACTTATCAAACTTTCATTAGGGTCTTTTGGTGTATCTTCAACTATTTCTGCTTCTTCAAAACTATCTACTTCTTCAAAATCTCTATTAAATGTATCTTGGTAGTCTTCCTTAGAGGCATTTATGAACTCTTTAAAATTAAATACATTTGCAGATTTGATATCTGCATTAAACATACCTTTTTTCTTTTTAAAGAAAAATAATATAATACCTCCGCACACCATTAATACTGAAACGAGCGCTATGTAAATAATAAACCTTGAATCAAATCTGAAGTCTGCTCTTAATTGCTGAACACTCACTCCACTACCTTCACCAACAACCCTGTTTGAAAGTGCTTGAAATTCTTCTAACTTAACTGTTTTAACATTAGCAAATTTAGGGATTGGATATTTATAATTATTTTTATCATAGATTTCAAATGAAAATTGATCTACATCACTTAAATCAACTGCAACTTCGATAACATCGCCTCTGGAGGTCTCTCTTAAAAGATAAGTTTTTTCGTCATATGAAAGTTTTAATATATAAGGTTTATTTGGTATTTTATTTTTAAAATATATACCATAATAGATTTTACTGTTGATTTTACCTACATATAATTGTAAATCATAGTAGTTATTTGTATATTCATCAACAAGTGCATATTCTTCATATGCTTTATTTAATTCATTAATATATTCTTGATTATCTACATCCTCAAAACTCAGACTCTTAATCGAGAATATACTGAATAATATTAGCATTAATTTCAAACTCTCACCTCCAGTTATTCCTAATTATTAACATCCTTGATTTACCTTGTAAATCTTTTTTTATTTCAAAATCGCTATTTGGATAACTTATCTTAACCAAATTCGTAAGTTCTTTATCTTTATCTTCTGGAATTTCAAATATTATTAAAAATTTCTCATTCAAATATTTATATGCATCTTCTAAGATCTTTCTATAAAAATATAGTCCCTCTTCATTTGCAAATAAAGCAAGGTGAGGTTCATTATTATATACTAATTCATCTACATTTTCTCTTTTTGATATATAGGGTGGATTAGATGTAATGATATCAAACTTTCCTTCGATATTAGAAAATATATCACTTTCAATGAATTCAATAGTTTGATTATTTATTTTTGCATTTAGCTTTGCAATTTCAAGTGCATCATTACTTATATCACTAGCAACTACATTGCTATCCTTTAGAGAAGATTTCAAGCTAATTGCAATTGCACCACTTCCAGTTCCAATATCTAAAATTCTTGGATTAGAAATTGAATTATGAATAATATAATCAACTAATTCTTCTGTTTCTCTTCTTGGGATTAATACATTTTTATTCACAATTAATTTGTATCCATAAAAATATGTGTATCCAAGAATATATTGAATTGGTATACCTTTATTTAAATAATCATCTATAGCAACTAAGATTTTTTCTAAATTTGCTGAGTCTACTTTTTTATCAAGATTTAAATAAAATTCAGTACTTGAAAAATTACTTAACTCTTGGATTAATAGTTTTATTGCAGTATCCTCTTTATTGTTCTCGATTGCAACCTGTTTGTATTTTAAATAAAGTTCTTTGTAGGTCATCTTAATCACCCAATATATTTCTTACTTTTAATGTTTAACATGCATAATATTTCATGAGGTATTGTATTTAGATAGTTAGCCATATCAATAATTGGATGGTCTTTACTTGTGATAATAAATTCAGTATTTATATCTAGATTATCATCTATAAGAACAAATATATGATTCATACAAACTAGACCAACTACTTCATATAGTTTATCATTTGCTAATACACTATATCCACCTAGACTTCTTCTAAAACCATTTGCATAACCAATTGGTAATACAGCAATTCTTAAATCACTTTTCGCAACAAAAGTTTCTTCATAACCAATAGTCTCGCCTTTTTTAACTTGGTTTATTGCTATTGGTTTAGATACAACTTTAATTGCTTGCATCTCTTTATTAGAACCATATACATCAACACCAACTCTAACATAATTACCAAAGTCTATTGTTCTAAAAGTGCTAGATGCACTTGTATGAATCATTTCAAAAGAATATACATTTGTATATTCCTTAAATTTCAAAACTTGATTGTTTGCATTCTTCAAACTTGAAAAATGAGTATATAAACCTTCAAGTTTAATATAATTCAATTGTTTTAAGATATCAATACATTCAGTGTATTCATTAAAATCTTTGAAACCAAGCCTGTTCATTCCACTATCTATTTGGATATGAACATTAAGTACTCTATTAATTGTTAATTTTTTTAAATTTTCTACATCTCTTAAAGAGTTAACTGAAATAGCAAGATTAGGATATATTTCTAAATAATCATATTCTTGTTCTAAAAGAGAATTAAGGATTAATAATCTATAATTTGGATTCTTATCTAGAAGCTTAATTGCTTCAGTCATATCAACAACTGCACCATATTTTAGATTTAATTCATTTACTAATTCAATGATTTCTGTATCTCCTAAATTATAAGCATTGCTTTTTATAACAGGAATTAGTCTTTTTCTAGCAAGTTTTTCAATTTCTAAAATATTTTGTTTTATTTGTTTTAAATCAATTTCAACCCAAAGCAATTCTCCCATAAAACCCTCATTCTCAATCTTTGCTATTTGCCAATAATCTCTTTTGATCCTCTAGTAACAACGCATCAATAATCGGATCTAATTTACCCTCCATAACTCGATCTAATTGTTGGATTGTGAAACCAATTCTATGATCTGTTACTCTATTTTGAGGATAATTATATGTTCTGATTTTTTCACTTCTATCGCCATGGCCAATTTTTGAAAGTCTTTCTTGGCCTTCTTTTTCAGCTCTTTCTTGCATTAATTTATCATATAATCTCGCTTGAAGAACTTTTAAGGCGTTAGCTTTGTTTTCATGTTGACTTTTACCATCTTGACATGATGCAACTATTCCAGTAGGTAAGTGTGTTACTCTTACTGCTGAGTAAGTAGTATTTACACTTTGTCCACCATGTCCTGAAGCACAGAATATATCAACCCTAACATCACTCATATCTATATTTACATCAATTTCATCTGCTTCAGCCATAACTAAAACAGTTGCAGTTGAGGTGTGAATTCTTCCACCTGATTCTGTTTCGGGTACTCTTTGAACTCTATGGGCACCAGATTCATATTTCATCATTGAATAAACATTATCACCTTCAATAATGAATTCAATTTGAGCAAATCCTCCCATTTCACTTTCATCAGCGTCTAAAACTTCTATCTTCCAACCCTTAAGGTCTGCATATCTAGAATACATTCTAAATAAATCACCAGCGAATATATTAGCTTCATCACCACCAGCAGCTCCTCTGATTTCAACAATAACGTTCTTTTCATCGTTAGGATCTTTTGGTATAAGTAAAACTTTTAATTTTTGAGTTAGTTCTTCTTCTTCATTAGTTAATTCTTCTAATTCAACTTCAGCTAACTCTTTCATTTCAGGGTCACTGATTAATTCTTTTAAATCTTTTATTTGTTTTATAACTTCTTTATATCTTCTATAAGTTGTAACAGTTTCGTCAATAGATTTGAGTTTTTTCATAAGTTCTGTTAATCGCTTTACATTGCTTGCAATATTAACATCTTGTAGCTCTTCATTTATTGCTTCATACTGTCTTTCAATCATATCTAGTCTATCAATCAAGATTATTTCACTCCGTTCCTTTAGTTCTGGCTTTAAATAATGATAAACCACCTTGGAAAATCAAATCAATACTATCTGTCATTCCCTGACGGTTCTTCGCAACTACTAACTCAGTTTTTCTATTTGTTTGTCTAATTGTAGATTCTTCATCTGATTTTGTTGCTTCACGATGTAAGAAAATTACTATATCTGCATCCTGTTCAATACTTCCTGATTCTCTTAAATCTGAAAGTACAGGTCGTTTATCATCCCTTTTTTCAATATCCCTCGATAATTGAGAAAGAGCAAGAACTGGAATTTGTAATTCTCTTGCAAGCATTTTTAATTGCCTTGATATTTTAGCAACTTCTTCAGCTCTAGTTCCACTTCTTCTAGTAGTTGTTAGTAACTGTAAATAGTCGATGATAATAAAATCTAATTTATTGTCTCGCTTTAGTTTTCTACAAACAGTAACAACTTCATCAATATCTGTAGCTCCTGCTTCATCTAGGTAAATATTAAACTTATCTAACTTTACTTTCGCAAGGTTTAGTCTTGCAAACTCGTCTTCTGTTAAGTTACCACTTCTAATTTTAGTTAGTGAAATTCCAGAATGAGCTGCATATAAACGCATCAAGATTTGATCCATTCCCATTTCAAGTGAGAATAAAGCAATATGAGCATTTGTAGCCTCACTAATGTTTGATGCAACATTTAAAGCAAATGCAGATTTACCTATCCCTGGTCTAGCAGCTAATATTATTAACTCACCGTTTTGGAATCCATGAGTAATATTATTTAAATCTTTAAATCCAGTTGTAAGTCCTGTTAATCCATCTTCACCTGTTGATCTAGATTTTTCAATAATTTCTAATACTTTTTCAGTAGCAGTATCAATTCTAATTAAATCTACAGTTTTTCTTTTATTGATAACTTCAATTATTTTTCTTTCTGCATTTGCAATAACTTCTGCAAATGATAACTTACTGTTTAATACTTCATTTGAAATAGCACTCATTGTGTTAAGCAATTGTCTTTCAATTGACTTTTCTTTGATAATTTCAATATAAGCCTCAATATTTACAATCGTTGGAATAGCATCCATAAGTTCAAGTAAATATTGTAATCCTCCACTTGCTTCAAGTAAATTTTGTCTTTTTAACTCATCAGCAACAGAAGAGATATCAATTTCTTGTTTGTTTTTATCAATTTGAATAATCGCACTTATAATATTCCTATTTGCTTGATTATAAAAATCACTAGAATCTAATCTTGTAACAACCTCTACTGCTAGAGAGTTTTCAAGCAGAATTGAACCTATAATATAATCTTCAGCTTCTTTACTATATGGATATTTTCTTTCTATTTCCATTATTCCTTCTCCACTACAAACAGAGTTATTGTAGCTGTAACTTGTTTATGTAGTTGAAGTGGAATCTTATATGTTCCAAGAGCTGTTATATCTTCTTCAATAATCATCTTCCTCTTATCAATAACAATATTGTTTTGAGATTTATATTCGTCAACAATTTGTTTACTACTTACAGACCCAAACAATTTCCCTTCTTTTCCTACCTTAACAGCTATTTTAACTGGTTTGTTATCTATTTCAATTTTCAGTTCTTTCATTTCGTTTAAATGACGTTCTTCCGCAAGTTTCTTTTCTTCTTGTTGTTTTTCTAATTGTTTAATATTATCTATAGTTGCTAGAACAGCTTGAGAACTTCTAACTAAGAAATTAGCATGCCCAGAAGGTATATCTATAATTTCTCCAGCTTTTCCTTTTCCTTTTACATCCTTCGTTAATATGATTTTCATTGTAGAAAGACCTCCATCTTCTATTTTCTTTAATTTTTCTAATAATGCTAATCTTGCTTCACTAATGGTGATATTTTTTATTTGTGTAGCTGCATTATTAAAATGTCCACCACCTTGAAGTTGTTCCATAATTAATTGAACATTTACTTCATCTAAACTTCTTGCACTTATACCAATTTCATCTTCATCTATTCTACCAATACAAAATGCCGCTTTAATATTATTTACACTAATAATATTGTCTGCTATTTTCGCTAAGAATGCTCTTGGATAAATATCATCATTTGCAAGTGCAACACCGTATTTACCGTCAACAATTTCCAAATTATTTAAAATCGTCATTCGTTTCATATATTCATCAAAGTTTTCTCTTAAGAATCTTTGAACCTTTGCCATCTCAGCACCAAATTTTTGAAGCAAAGATAATACATTAAATGTACGATAACTTACTCTATACATTAAATTGTTTGTATCAACAATAACACCCATTAACATCCAAGTAGCTTCTACACTACTCATTGTTATTTCATTTTGTAAATATTGAAACATCTCAACAATCAATTCAACTGTTGAAGATGCACTTGATTGTGTATATAGGAAATCATAATTACTAATAGCAAGATTGTTTCTTCTATGGTGATCTAAAACGGCAATTTTCTTTGCTTTTTTAAATACCTTTTCACTAAGTAATAAGTTTTGATACTGTGTATCTACAATAATAAGTAATGTATCATCAGTCATCTTATCAATTGCTTCTTTTGGTGTAACAAAATATTCTAAAATATTTATATACTCTTTTTTTATAATTCCATAAATATTAGTAATTGTTTCATCAATTAAATTATCATCAAAAATAATTTTTGCGCTTCGATTTAAAGATGTAACTAATTTATGAGCTGCAAGACATGCGCCAAAGGCATCTGCATCCATATCTTTGTGTGACATAATAAAAACTTTTGATGCTGATAATACTAAATCAGCTAAAGTTTCTGTTTTAACTCTTACATATACTGGACTTCTTGTTTCAACTGAATTAGTCCTTGCCCCATAGTATGTAGTTGTATCATCAATTCTAACAACACATTGATTACCACCACGGTTAATAGCAAGTAACAATTGTTCTTCTGCTAACTCAATTAACTCAGTACTCTTTATATCTTCGCAAGCTATTCCAATAGATGCTGTAACTCTTAATTCTTCTTTATTGCAATAATCTCTAATTTCTTCAATAATTTTAAACTGGCTTTCAATTAGTCTTTCTAATTGTTTCCTATCCATTACCATTAAATACTTTTCTTCACTGTATCCTCTTAAATAAATATCGAAATTATCGCTCCACTCACCTAAGATACCCATAATATTACTTATTTGTTTTGCTCTTTCTTGTGCATCATGTGTCTCTAAGGCATCATTTAAATTATCGAGTTCAAGTATTCCTAATGTAAGCATTCTTGAATTATACTTTTGTTCTGTTTGTTTTGCTTCAGTCTTATCGATCAAATATAAAATATTATCTTCAACTAAAACCCTACAGGCAAAGTTTCTTCCATATAAATCTAGATCAAAATTATTTAATATCTTAATCTTAGTATTAAGATCAGCACTTATATTTTCAATTTTTCTTTCTATCAAAGGACTTAAAAATATTTCCTTAGCATAATTATTAGCCCATTCAATCACTCTATCATTTGAAAAAACAATAATTCCTATTGGTAGTTCGTTAAATGAAACCTCTCCAGCTTTCTTAACACGATATGAAATCGAATTCCAATAATTTAGTCTATTCTCCAACCAAAACAATTTTTTAATTGCTTTGTTATTTCTTCTTAATGTATAAAGAATTGAAGTTGTAGACCCAAATATAAAAATTGCAATATATCTAACTACAATCGGAAGATCTTGATTAAGGAATGAATAAATGATAAAAAAGCATGCAATAAATGCAAGTAAGATTATAAAATGTTTAAATCTTTGTTTTTGTTTCATTATAATCACCTGTAATTTATGTTTATTATACCACAGTAACTGGAAAAATAAAATATATATCAGTCATAATTGTTGACAAGTTTTCATCTTATTATCACTTATTTAGTTATAAATTTAAGTAATAAATATTATAAATAAAAAAATCTTATGCTTTTTGTACATAAGACTTTTAATATTATCTATTTTGATATTTTCTAACATTATCCAAAAAAAGCTTTGCATCTTCCTTAGTTGCTTCCTTTATATCATCAAGTTCATACTTCAATCCAAGCTTATGCCACTTATCAAGTCCTAACTTATGATATCTTAAAACTTTATATTCATAGTTTAAAGGGTTAAATCTATTTAATATTGTTGCCATTTTATTAGCAATTTCTTTATAATCATTTACTTTAGGTAATAAAACATATGTTATCCAAAACTTCTTACCTAAATTATTTAATTTATCAAATAGTTTAAAAGTATTATCAATTCTTGCTCCAGCAATTCTAAACGCCTCAAGATTACTCACACCTTTTAAATCAATAATAAATAGATCAGTTAATTCAATTAATTCATCATACATAGGAATATCCCTATAAACTGACCCTTGAGTCTCTATAGCTGTATGTATGCCTTTTTCTTTTAATTTTTTGAATAATTCTATAATGAATTTTGTTTGAAGCAAGGGTTCACCACCACTTATAGTGATTCCCCCATCTTTATAAAAAGCTTTATACTTTAAATAATCTTCTACAACTTCATCAACACTCATTTGTTTATTAGTAGTTTTAATAGTAGTATCAATGTTATGGCAAAACTTACATGCCATATTACAGCCTTGAAGGAATAGGACATATCTTATCCCCGGTCCATCTAAACTACTAAATGTTTCTATTGAATGAACATTTGCTATCATATACGTTCATGGAATGTTCTACTAATAACCTCTTGTTGTTGAATCTTTGTTAATTTATGAAAGTTTACAGCATATCCAGATACTCTTATTGTTAAGTTTGGATAGTTTTCTGGGTTATTCATTGCATCAACTAACATTTCTCTATTTAGAACATTTACATTTAAATGATGAGCATCATTAGTGAAATATCCATCAAGCAATTGTACAAGGTTACTAGTTGAAGAGTTAGTTACATTATCTTTTAAAAAGTCTCTATAGTCTTCACCTAGGGCATGAGGAACAATACTAAATGTATTGCTAATACCATCATTAGCAACCTCAAATGGTAATTTTGCAACACTCATTAATGATGCTAGAGCACCTGATGTATCTCTTCCATGCATTGGATTTGCTCCCGGTGCAAAAGCTTCTCCTTTTTTCCTACCATCTGGTGTTGTTCCAGTTTTCTTTCCATAAACAACATTTGATGTAATTGTAAGAACTGATAATGAATGTTTTGCATCTCGGTATGTTTTATGCTTCTCAATTTTTTTCTTAAATACTTCTACTAATTCTTTCGCAATCAAATCAACTCTATCATCATTGTTTCCGTATTTTGGAAAATCTCCAACAGTTTCAAAATCAACTGCAATTCCGCTTTCATTTCTAATAGCCTTAACTTGTGCATATTTAATAGCAGATAAAGAATCTGCAACAACAGATAAACCTGCAATACCTGTTGCGAAATTGCGTTTAATATCATAATCATGTAATGCCATTTGTAATCTTTCGTATGCATATTTATCATGCATATAGTGGATTACATTTAATGTATTAACATAAATATTAGCTAACCATTCCAGTACATAATCAAACTTTTCTAATACTTCATCATATTTAAGTAAATCTGATTTTAATTTTCCAACTCCATCAATAACACTAACTTCTCTTATTTCATCAACACCATCATTAATTGCATAAAGTAGAGCTTTTGCTAGATTTGCTCTAGCACCAAAGAATTGCATTTCTTTACCAATTTCCATAGGTGATACACAACAACTAATTGCGTAGTCATCTCCACACATTTTTCTCATTAAATCATCATTTTCATATTGGATTGAACTTGTATCTATACTTACTCTAGCAGCAAATTCCTTAAATTCTTTAGGAAGCTTATCACTCCAAAGAATTGTAATGTTTGGTTCTGGAGATGGTCCTAGATTATATAAAGTATTAAGCATTCTAAATGATGTTTTACTAATTAACGGTCTTCCATCAATCCCAATACCTCCAACAGACTCAGTTACCCAGTTAGGATCCCCTGTGAATAGGTCATTATATTCAGGCGTTCTAGCAAAGCGAATCATTCTTAACTTTAATACAAATTGATCAATTAACTCTTGGGCTTCAACTTCTGTAAGTGTCCCTTCTTCTAAATCTCTTTCAATATAAATATCAGTAAAGATTGTATCTCTACCAAAACTCATTGCAGCTCCATTTTGTTCTTTTACTGCACCTAAATAACCAAAGTACATCCATTGGATCGCTTCTTTCGCATTAGTTGCAGGGCGTGATAAATCTAAGCTATATTTATTACCTAATTCTTTTAACTCATTAAGTGCATTAATTTGTTCTTGGATTTCCTCTCTTGCTCTAATAACTTCTTCAGTCATAGAACTCTTAAATGTAGCTTTTTCTAGTTTCTTTTCTTCAATTAATCTATCGATTCCGTATAAAGATACTCTTCGATAATCTCCTATAATTCTACCTCTTCCATAACCATCAGGAAGTCCAGTTATAATTGCAGTACGTCTTGCTAGAAGCATTTCTTCAGTATAGACATCAAAAACACCTTGATTATGAGTTTTTCGATATTTTGTAAAAATCTCAACTAACTCAGGGTTTATTTCATAGCCATATGCTTCTGCAGCTTTTCTTGCAACATTTATTCCGCCAAAAGGTTGAAAAGCTCGCTTCATTGGTTTATCTGTTTGTAAACCTACAATTATTTCATTATCTTTATCTACATAAGCAGCATCATAACTTGTGATTGTTGAAGGGATTTCTGTTTCCATATCAACAACACCTTTTTCATTTTCTATTTTTTGCAGTTTTAAAAACTCTGCAAATAAAGTTTTTGTTCTATTAGTTGCACCTTCAAGAAAACTACTATCACCATTATAGGGTTTATAATTTTGTTGGATAAAATCTCTAACATCAATTTTATTAACCCAGTTCCCTTCCTTAAAACTCCTCCACGCTTTCATATTACACCTCTTAATATATTTTGATATTTTATGCCATTAAAGATTATAGCACCTATATTTAGATAAATCTATCAATACTGTAAGGTTAACGTTTCCATTAAAACATCAAAAAAAACCGTAGATAACCACGGTTTGTGTTTTACTATTCTTTTACGAATGGTAATAAAGCCATGTGACGAGCACGTTTAATTGCAACTGCTAATTCACGTTGGTAGATAGCTTTTGTACCTGTAACACGACGAGGAAGAATCTTCCCACGATCAGATACAAATCTTCTAAGTAAATCATAATCAGTCCAATCAATTTTTTCAACTTTATTATCAGTAAAATAACAGCTTTTTCTTCGTCTATTACGATAGCCTGCCATTTTCTATAACCTCCTAATTAAAATGGTAAATCATCATTTGAGATATCAAAATCAGTTGTCATATCTTCAAATGGATTTTTTTGTTCAGGAGCTTTTTGAGTTTGTCTCGAGCTTTCATACTGATTCATTTCATAATCACCAAAACTATCGCCTCTTACAGCAGATTTTGGTTCTAAGAAATGAATTGCATCACATATTACTTCAGTTACAAAACGTCTTACGCCATTTGCATCATCATAATTTCGTGTTTGTATTTGCCCATCAACCCCAATTAAGCTTCCTTTGCGCATAAATTTTGCGAAATTCTCTGCTTGTTGGCGCCAAACTACACAATTAATAAAATCAGCTTGTCTTTCACCGCTTTTACTTTGATAAGTTCTATTTACAGCAATTGTAAATTGCGCAACAGGAATATTATTAGTTGTATATTTTAGTTCTGGATCCTTAGTAATCCTTCCTACTAATACTACTTTATTCATTTAATTCCCTCTATTCTTTCACTAAGATGTGTCTTAAAACATCTTCACGAATATTACATACACGATCATATTCTGCTACAGCTTCAGGCGTAGCTTCTACTTTGAATACAACATAATAGCCTTTTCTTAAATCATTGATTTCGTAAGCTAAGTCTCGCATTCCCCATTTATTAACTTCTACAACGTTACTATTAAAATCAGTGAATAATTTTTCGTAATCTTTAATCACTGCTTCATAAGCTTCATCAGTTAAGTTGGGTTGAACGATAAACATACCTGTGTATAATTTCATTCTTTGCACCTCCTTTTGGACAAATGGCTTCTAATAAATTAGAAGCAAGGATGAGCTATTACTCATTCTACTTATTATACTATATTTTAGCGATTTTGTAAATGATTATTTTAACTATTTTATGTCAGCTCCAAATGGGAAAAGTGCTAACTTTGCAAGTTTAAACCACTGCATACCAAATGGTATTCCTATTATTGTAATACATAAAATAACACCTGTAATTAAATGAGAAACTGCAGCTCCCCAACCAATAAATATTAACCATAGAATATTAACGATTGGATGCTTTTCAAATCTTGAATTAACTTCCGCCCCAAACGGAAACAATACAAGTCTTCCCATTTTAAACAATTGTAAACCAAATGGAATACCGATAATTGTAATACATAAGAGTAAACCGAGTAAAAAATAACCTAGAGCCATTATAAACCCACCAAAGACCAGCCATAAAATATTGCCAAAAATTTTCATAACAACCTCCAACATATAACTTATTATACATTATATAGAGATTCCAATCAAGAAAAAGACTACTAATCATAAATTAGTAGTCGCATTATTTTTTAGTAATTTGATGTCAATCTAAGCTTTTTAAGTAAAACAGAGATAAATTTCATTAATGGATCTGCAATTAATATAAGTAAAATTGTAATTAATACTTCTACAATCAATACATTATCTTCTACCTTTACACCGGATTCATGACCATTAACAGTCCATGTACCATCACGGGCAATTTCTAATGTAGGTTTCACATAACCATCATTTGCATCATCTTGTGTTTCACCTATTTTTTGTGCTTTTTCAAATGTATTAGTATCATTTATATACCAATAGTCATTGATGACTTCTAATTTTATTTCTTGAGCATCATTTGCAAGTATATTAGTATTTCTACCATTTATCTTAAAATATCTTTGACCATCATCGGTATAGATTGTGATCTCTGGAACTAAAAATTCTTCATCATTGATAACTTTTTCTGTTGCTTTTACTGTTGTAGTCTCTCCATTAATAACCCAGTTACCCAAATCATTTACGCTAATTCTTAGAGTTGCAACATTAGCAGCAGTTATTTGTGTAGACACACCATCAAGTGTCCAGTATCCTTTATCAATTTTTAATTCAGGTTCATAATAGTTTTCAAAACTATATACAACATTTGGTTGTTCAACAGCTCTTGCTTTTGTAGGGGTATCATTCATATACCAGAATCTACCAACAACTTTTAATTCAATTGATTCATCATTCCTTACAGTAATTCCTGTATTAAAACCATTTAATAACCATTTTTCATCTCTACTAACTGATAGCACAGGTGGAACATACACCTTATCTCCATTTGAGACAATAGTTGGCTCTGGTTCATCAAATGCCTTTGCTCTTGTTGGTTTACCTTCAACCATCCAATAACCATCATTACCAACCTTCACATCAATATTGTATTCTTCAACACTTCTTCTATAGGATATATCAAGTTTCATAAATGGTATCAAGTTTAGTGATGCAAGTAAACAAAGTAGAACCATACTTGAATATAAGAATTTTCTAAGTAGATTCATCGGTAAACTTACATTGTATAAAACTATTAACATTACAAATGTAGTAACGAAAGTAGCAATTGTAGTGAATACTTCTTGATTATCATGGAATGCTCCAAAACCAGGTAAGATTCTAATTAAATTTAAAACTACATGTAAGATTACAATAGTAAGAGCTCCAGGTAGAGTTGACTTAACTACATTAGGTAAGAATTTACCCTTTACAATTTCTCTGTTTTGTTGCAGAGCTAAGAACGTAGCAGGTACACCGATTGCAAACCATTCAATCATATATAAATGCTTAGCAGCAAAAGGATAACTCATTTTTATCGGTCCAACTTGAAGTCCTAATATAATGTATAAGACTGCTAGTAATATCGAAAAAATTGTTTTTACTAAAAATAGTGTAGAAGTTTTTTGAATATTATTAATTACTCTTCTTCCTTCTTGAACCACTTGTGGCATCGAACTAAAATTAGAATCCATTAAAACTAAATGTGATACATATCTAGTTGCTTCACTTCCTGATGCCATAGCTATACTACAGTCAGCTTCTTTAAGTGCTAGAATATCATTAACACCATCACCAGTCATAGCAACTGTTTTCTTGTGTTCTTTTAGGGCTTTAACTAAAATTCTTTTTTGTTCTGGACTAACTCTTCCAAATACATTGTATTCAAAAACAGATTCTCTAACTTCTTCATCAGTTAAACCAGCTAAACTTATATATCTTTCAGCACCTTCAACTCCTGCACGTAGCGCAATTTCAGATACTGTAATCGGATTATCACCAGATATAACTTTTATATCAACACCATTTTGTTTAAAATAATCAATTGTATCAACTGCATCTTCTCTAATATGATCTTGAATAGCAATCAAACAAATAGCCTTAATATTCTTAGGTAACTCATCAGGGTTAACCTTGCTATTAGTTTGTCCTAAAACTAATACTCTAGATCCATCAGCAGCAAAGCGTTCAACTCTTGATGCAACCTTACTATAATTATCACCTAATACAAACTCAGGAGCACCTAGTAAAAATGTACCATTTTCACCAAATGTAACTGCAGAAAACTTTCTTTTTGAAGAAAAAGGAATTTTTTCAGTTGGAGTTAATATCTTATTCTTATCAAAAAATTTAATCAAAGCTTCACTAGTTGGATTAACTTCTGTAAAAGTATTCATCATTGAACCAATGATTTCTCTAATTGTATAATCAGTATGATTCTTGATTTCAATACAATCAGTAACTCTCATTGTACCATCTGTGATTGTTCCAGTTTTATCCAAGCAAAGAACATTAACCCTAGCAAGCATTTCAATACAGTACAATTCTTGTACTAATGTTTTATGTTTTGCAAGTCTAATTACACTAACGAATAAAGCTATACTTGTTAGTAAAAATAATCCGGCAGGTATCATCGCAAGAATTGAACTTGCTGCTCTAATTAAACCGTCTCTATTTAATATACCCAAATAATCTATTGGAGCATCCATAGATGAGGTTAAATAGGTTGCAATTGCAAGTGGTAATATAATAATTGATACTACTTTAATAATACCATTTAGTGTTCTAAGTAACTCAGATTTAGGTTTTCTATAAACTTTCGCATCCTTAGACAATTTCTCAATATAATTATCCTTACCAACTTTATCAGCTCTAGCAACAACTACACCACTTACTAGAAAACTACCAGCAAGTAATTGATCTCCAACCTTTTTAGTTACAGCATCAGATTCACCTGTTAATAATGCTTCATTAACTTCGGCTAATCCGTCAACAACAATACTATCCGTACTTATTTGTTTACCAGCTGTAAATAAAATAATATCATCTAAAACAACTTCCTCTACTGGAATTTCTAATTTTTGTCCATCTCTTACAACTGTAGTAGTTGGGACTGACATTAATTTTAGTTTGTCTATAGTATATTTAGCTTTTATTTCTTGAACAATTCCAATGATTAAGTTCGGAATAATTGTAACTAAGAAAAGCAGATTTTCATAAGAACTAAGCAAAACAAAAATTACTGTAATTGTTGCATAAAGCATATTAAAGAAAGTGAATAAATTCGATAATATTATTTGGAAAACTGTCTTTCCTTTATTATCGTCATTAATATTTATAAGGCCTTCTTCTTTTCTTGCTTCTACTATTTCACTGCTTAAACCTTCTAAGATAGAGGTCTCTAAATATCTAACTATATTCTTTTTCTTTTCTTCTTCTTTTTTATTTTTTTTCTTACTTAAAGTTTCTTCAACAACTTCAACTTCTTCAACTATTTCTTCTTCCACATTTGCAGTAGGTATTTCCTTTAGTAAAGAAAGTTCACTAGATAAATCATTATCAACAACTACTACAACGTCTTTTTCTTCTACTTTAACTTTCTTAACAGCTTCAGTATTTACTTCTTTCTTCTTTGTCGAATTAGTCTTTGTCGATTTTGGTTGTTTCGGTTTTAAAGAATTATTATTTGTATCTTTCATTTCATCACCTTACCCAAAATATTATACGTTAATTTTACCATAAACAGCAATATTCTTCAAGTGATATTTATCTTGAAAAAATATAGCAAAAATAAAAAGTCACCTTTTTCAAAGTAACTTAATTTTAAAACGATGATAATGCCTTACCAATCATAAAAAGCATTAAATAAATTGAGACAACCGGAACAAATGAAATCAAGAAAAGTATTAAGTTTAAAATAGATTTCTTTTTAATCAAATATACAAAACAAAGAATTATTGCAACTGGCATAGCTATATATATTAGAAATATAGTTACTCCTACTAACTTCCCAAATAAAACTAGTTCATAATCTACTGCATAAAAGCCAAAGAAGATTAGATTTAATATAAATATTATATATAGAACAACAACAGAAGTCAGATTAATATTATCAACTAGATACTTTTTCATAAAACTCTCCATTCTTTAACTATATAATACCATAATCTAATATTGATTAAAAGTAAAAAGTCACCACTTAGATAAAGTAGTGACTTGTTTTTATTAAATTGAATAATCCATTGCTTGGTAACGTTTATAAGTATTATATCTTCTTTGAGATTCTTTCTTATTAAGTTCTAGTAATTTTTGAGCATGCTCTGGATTGAAATTCTTAATTTGTGCATAACGATTTTCACTCATTAAATGATCTTCGTATTTATCCCAATCAGGTTCTTTTGAATCTAATTGGAATGGATTCTTGCCTTCTTCTGCTAATCTTGGATCAAATCTATAGTTAGTCCAATATCCACATTCAACAGCAAGTTTAGCTTGGTTTTGAGAAAGACCCATACCTCCTTTAATACCATGAGCAATACATGGAGAATAAGCAATAATTAATGATGGTCCATTATAGCTTTCAGCTTCTCTAATTGCTTTAAGCATTTGAGCTTGTGATGCTCCATGAGAAATTGAAGCAACATATACATGACCATAACTCATAGCTATTGCACCTAAATCTTTTTTCTTACCTGGTTTACCAGATGCAGTAAACTTAGCAATTGATCCTGTTTGAGATGATTTAGAACTTTGTCCACCAGTATTTGAATAAACTTCTGTATCTAATACTAAGATGTTAATATCTTCATTACTTGCGATTACATGGTCTAATCCACCAAAGCCAATATCATAAGCCCAACCGTCTCCACCAAATATCCATTGTGATCTCTTAACTAAATAATCTTTTAGTTTTAAGATTTCAATTGCAACTTCACTATCAGATTTTTCTAATAATGGAACTAATTCTGTTGCAACTTGGTTTGTAACAGCACTTGACTCAGTATTATCAACCCATTTTTGGAATAGCTCTTTAATTTCTTCACTTACTGAATTTTCTTCAATAGCCTTTTCCATCATTAGACCCATTCTACTACGAATTGCTTCAGTAGCAATCTTCATACCAAAACCAAATTCAGCATTATCTTCAAATAATGAGTTAGCCCATGCAGGACCTTGGCCATCGCTATTAGTAGTATATGGAGTTGCAGGGAATGAACCACCATAAATTGATGAACATCCCGTTGCATTTGCAATAACCATTCTATCACCAAATAATTGTGTAACTAGTTTAATATATGGAGTTTCTCCACAACCAGCACATGCACCATGGAATTCAAATAATGGTTGAGCAAATTGTGAGTTTTTAGCATTTGCAGCTAAATCTACTAAATCTGATTTATATGTAACTTCGTTAAAGAAGTATTTAGCAACTTTATCTCTTTCTTGATGAACTGCATCAGCAATAGGAACCATGCGTAATGCTTTTTCACCTTTTCTACCAGGACAAGTATTAACGCAACTTTCACATCCTGTACAGTCAGCAATTGAAACAACTATAGAATATTTTAGTCCTTCGAATCCTTTTCCAACTGGATTTAAGAATTGTGAATTTTCAGGTGCATTAGCTTGTTCATCTTCAGTTGATAAGAATGGTCTAATAACTGCATGAGGACATACAAATGAACATTGGTTACATTGAATACAATTTTCTTCTACCCATTCAGGTACAAACGAAGCAATATAACGTTTTTCAAAAGCAGCTGAACCATTTGTCATTGTTCCATCTTCATATCCTGTAAACGCACTAACAGGTAAATCATTACCTTGAATTGCATTAATAGGATTAGCAAGAGTTTGTACAAAGTGAGGAGCATCGATCAATACTTTTTGTTCATCTTCTAAATTAGCCCAAGCTGGATCAACATAAACTTCTCTTAATCCTTCATCACCTAAATCAATAGCTTTATAGTTTAATTCAACAACAGCTTTACCTTTTTTGATGTATGATTTATGAGCATATTTTTTCATTAATTCTTTAGCTTTTTCAAATGGCATAATTTGTTCATTTAATTTAAAGAATGCAGATTGAAGAATTGTATTAGTTCTATTTCCTAAACCTATTTCTTTAGCTAAAGTAATAGCATCAATAACATATAGTTTTGCATTTTTTTCTGCTAAAGTTTTCTTAACAGAATTAGGCATAAATTCAATTAATTCAGCATCACTTCTACTTGTATTAAGTAAGAATCTTCCATTTTCTTTTAAGTCTTTAAGCATATCATATTTTTCTAAATATGTATCAAGACTACATGAAATAAATCCTGCTTTATTTACTAAATAAGTAGAGCGAATTGGATTCTTAGAGAATCTTAAATGGCTTCTTGTAACACCACCAGATTTTTTAGAATCGTATGCAAAGTAAGCTTGCGCATAATTATCTGTATTATCACCGATTAATTTAACAGTGTTTTTATTAGCACCAACAGTACCATCACTACCTAAACCATAGAAGATTAATTGACTTACATCACTGTCTAATACATCTGTGTGATTAGTAATATCTAATGAAGTAAATGTAACATCATCTACTATACCAATAGTGAATGATTTCTTAGCATTTTCACCTTTTGCAAGATTATCATATACAGCAAAAATTTGTGCTGGATTTGTATCTTTACTTGATAGTCCATAACGTCCACCGATAATTAGCGGTGCATTTTCTTTACCATAGAATACAGATTGAACGTCTAATAATAGAGGTTCTCCTATACTTCCTTGTTCTTTAGTTCTTTCTAAAACAGCAATTCTCTTAACAGTTTTTGGTAAAACTTTTAATAAGTGTTCTGCTGAGAATGGACGGAATAAATGAACTACTACTAAACCAACTTTTCTGTTTTCTTTAGTTGTTAAATGGTCAACAACTTCTTTAATAGTTTCATTTACTGAACCCATTGCGATTATAATATCAGTAGCATCTTCTGCACCATAATATACAAATGGAGCATATTTTCTACCTGTAACTTTTGAAATCTCCTTCATGTATTCTTCTACAATATTAGGAATGTTTGTATAATATTTATTTTGAGCTTCACGAGCTTGGAAATAAACATCATCATTTTGAGCAGATCCACGTGTCACTGGAGCATTCGGATTTAATGCTCTTCTTCTGAAACGATCTACTGCATCTTTATCTAATAAATTTTCTAAAACTTTGTAATCCATTACTTCAACTTTTTGAATTTCATGGCTTGTTCTAAATCCATCAAAGAAATGTAAGAATGGAATACTACTCTTGATTGCTGCTAAATGAGCAACACCAGCTAAATCCATTACTTCTTGAACACTGCTTGTTGCAAGCATACCCCAACCTGTTTGACGTACAGCCATAACATCTTGGTGGTCTCCAAAAATAGATAAAGCTTGTACAGCTAAACTACGTGCAGAGACATGAATAACACCTGGTAATAACTCACCAGCAATTTTATACATATTCGGGATCTTTAAAAGTAATCCCTGACTTGCTGTAAATGTTGTTGTTAAAGCACCTGCTTGTAGTGAACCATGGACTGTTCCCGCAGCTCCAGCCTCTGATTGCATTTCTACAACTTTCACTGGCACCCCAAACAAGTTCTTTTTACCCTTACTTGCCCATTCATCTACATACTCAGCCATAGTTGAAGAAGGAGTAATTGGGTAGATTCCAGCCACTTCGGTAAAAGCGTAGGCATTCCATGACGCCGCTTGATTACCATCCATAGACTCAAATACTTTTTTTGCCATTATATATATACCTCCAAATTTATTTTTTCGCTACATTACTATTATACTACAATTGCCATATTATCTCAAGATAATTTTTTAGATTATGAGCATATTACTTGCATAATTGGATTAAATATAATAGACCATTGTTTCTTGTAGCTTTTTATCGAAAATTATAACCTCTATATCTAAGGAATTTTGCAGTAGACAGATTAAATAAAGATGTTATAATATACATATTAGAGGTGAAAAATGAAAACATTACTAATCGGAATAAATTCAAAATACATACACCCGGCAATGGGAGTATTTCAAATATATACAAACTCTAATACTCCTTGTTCATATAAAGAGTTCACCATTAAAGATAATATCGAAACTATTCTTAATTTCATAAAAAATGAGACATTTGATATCTTGGGATTTTCTGTTTATATCTGGAATATCAATTTTATACATGCGATTATTTCTCATCTAGGTCATTTAGATACTATCATTTTAGGAGGCCCAGAAGCAAGTTATAGACCTGAAGACTTTCTTAAATATAAGAATGTTTACTACATTATTAAAGATGAAGGCGAAGAAGCTTTCAACCATTTAATAACTGAACTTAATACTTCAAAAAACTTTAACAATGTTCCTAATCTTTATTTTAAAGTTGATAATAAATTCCAGTTTACTTATTCTAAAAATCCTAATATTAAGAATATAAAATACGATTACTCATTAATTAAAGATTTTAAAAATAGAGTTGTTTATTTAGAAGCAAGTAGAGGCTGCTGCTTTAAATGTTCATACTGCCTAGCCTCTTTAGAAAAAGGAATTAGATATTTAGATTTGGAGCTTGTTCTAAGTAATATAAAATATACATTAGCAAACGGTGCTAGAATTATCAAATTTTTAGATAGATCATTTAATATCAAACAAGAATTAATGAGAAAAATCATTGAGTTTATAATAGATAATGATAATAATTATACATCCTACCAATTTGAAATTGTTGGTGATAAATTAGATAAACAAACAATTGATCTTCTTAAAACTGTAAGAAAGGGACTAATCCGTTTTGAAATTGGTATTCAATCTCTAAACCCAAAAACTACAAGAGCAGTAAACAGAAGACAAAACCTAGATATTTTAATTAAAAATATTAAAGAAATTAAAGATAATATTATCCTACATTTAGATTTAATTGCAGGACTTCCTTATGAAAACTTAGATAGTTTTAAAAGCACCTTTAATGAAACATTTAAGTTGTTTGCAGATGAACTGCAACTAGGTTTCTTAAAAGAATTAAAAGGAACTTTTATTAGCCTAACAAAAGATATTCACGAATATAATTTTTCTCCTAATCCTCCTTATGAGATTATAGATAACAAGTATATCTCACAAATAGATTTAGAGATAATAAGATTTGTGGAGGCAGCATTAAATAAATTTTATAATTCTTCAAACTTCAAAAGAACTATGGATTATTTGTTTAATAAACTAAACTTGGATCCTTTTGATACATTCTTATTAATAACAAAACATATCGGTATTAACAACCTAAACAAATACCAATTTGATGTAATCACAAATTTGCTATATCAAGCATTAGCAGATATAGTAGATGATAAAGAATATTTCTTAAGTCTAATAAAGCAAGATTATTTATTAAAGTTTTGCAATCGACCAAACCTATTTTGGAAGCAAACAATTACTAGAGAAGAAAGAAATGAAGTATATAAAAAGTTCATCCAAAAATATGAATTTCTATCTATAGAAGATTTATATCGTTATGCTCAATTAGAAAAATACAATTCAAAATATTTCTTAATAACATATAAACCTACTAAGAAACTTCTATTCTTATAAATGCAGCTAATTTAAATAGCTGCTTTTTTTAATAAATACAACTAAAATTACATAATATATTATAGGTGTAATATATGAATATACAAAAAGTTCTAAAAAAAATTCAAGAATTAAATATAACAGGAATCTCTGATGATACACGCTATTTAAATGAAGGTGACCTGTTCGTTTGTCTTAATGGCAACAATTATCATGGTAGTGACTTTGTTATTGAAGCTACACACAAAGGAGCTAAAGCAATATTATCAGAAACTAAAATAAATGCAGCTACGATTCCAGTGATTCAAGTGTCAAACATAAAGAAAAATCTAGACTTACTGCTTGCAAAATATTATGATTATCCATTTAGAGAAATGCAAATTATTGGTATTACAGGTACAGACGGAAAAACAACAACAGCCTCTATAATTGAATATCTATTAAATCAAAAATATAATTGTGCTTATATTGGTACAAATGGTATAAGAGCAAATTTAATAAGCGAGAAATCTAATTATACAACTCTTCCGCTTTGCTTATTAATGAAAACACTTAGGAAACTTGCATATCAAAATATTCGTTATCTTGCTATGGAAGTATCATCACAGGGGTTAGTTAACAATAGACTAGAATCAATTGAGTTTGATGTTGCCATTTTCACAAATCTAACTCATGAACATCTTGATACACATAAAACTATGGAAAATTATTTCTCTGCAAAAATGAAATTGTTTGAAAAACTAGATAAAAAAGGTATTGCTATTGCAAATGGTGATTGTGAATATTCATATAGAATCAAACATAAAAACCTTATAACCTTCGGTATAGATAATATATGTGATTATCAAGCCATAAATATTAGACAACAAATTAAATACACTTCTTTTGATTTAAAAACACCTACTGAAATTTTTAAAGATATAAAAGTCAATTGTTTAGAAAAATATAATTTATATAATATCCTCGCAGCTATAATCGTAGCACAACACTATAAAATTCCAATGGATTTAATATATAAATCCCTGCTTACAATACCAAAAATAGAAGGTAGACTTGAACTTCTAACAACCGATGAAGATTTTAAAGTCTATGTCGATTTCGCCCACACTCCTAATGCGCTTATGCAAGTTTTATCTTCACTAAAGGAAAAATCAAAAACATTAAAAGTTGTAATGGGAAGTGCAGGAGGAAAAGATAAAACAAAACGTCCCCTTATGGGTAAGGTTGCAGCTGATATTGCTGACTATATATACTTCACATCAGAAGACCCAAGATCTGAAAAACCAGAAAATATAATAAACGACTTACTTAGTGATGTTAACACAAATAATTTTGAAATAATTATTGATCGAAAAAGCGCAATAAAAAAAGCAATTATGGAAGCAGTTCCACAAGATACAATTATTATCACAGGTAAGGGGAATGATAATTATTTTGAAATTGATAATATAATTTATCCTTATTCAGACATAACAGAAGTTATAAGTAATTTAGAATTAAGAAAAACAAAAAACTGTTAAGAAGTTTAAATCTTAACAGTTTGTTTATTTTTATTCTAATTTATATTAAATACTAATTTATATTAAATAATTCCAGCTGCCAGTAAAGCCATTACTAAGAAGTAAAGCGCAAATAAACCTGCACTACCCCAAAGAATTGGATGGATTTCTTTAGTTTCTTTCTTACATACCTTAACAATAATATAGAAAATAAATCCAAATGCAATACCAATAGAAATATTGTAAGCAAGTGTCATTATAACTGCTGTTAAGAATCCAGGAATAGCTTCTCCTAAATCATCCCATTTAATTTCTTTAAAGCTTGATGCCATCATAATACCAACAACGATTAAAGCTGGAGCAGTTGCTTGCGCAGGAACCACACCTACAATTGGTGATACTAATAACGCTAATAAGAAGAAGATTGCTGTAAATACGCTTGTTAAACCAGTTCTTCCACCAGCTTCAATACCTGCAGCACTTTCTACATAAGTAGTAGTATTAGAAGTACCTAATACAGCACCTACAGAAGTTGCAATAGAGTCCGCAAATAATGCTTTTTCCATTCTTGTTTGGAATCCTTTTGAATCTTCAACTGCTGCAACATCTTCATCAGTAAAGATTCCTGATTTTCTACCAGTACCAATAAATGTACCAATAGTATCAAATGTATCTGATAAGCTGAATGCAAAAATTGCAACTAAGCTCATAAATATCTTACCAGCACCACCACTGAATAATGTACCGAATCCGTCAAATGCTGCACCAAATGTTTCTGGGAATGCTTCAAATGGAGCTGCAACATTCCAATTTTTCAAACCACTTAAATCAGTAACTCCAAATAAGATACCAATTAAAGTAGTTGCAACTATACCAATAAGGATTGAACCTTTAACTTTTTTAAGTAATAAAACAGCAGTAATGATTATACCAATTAGAGCTAGTAATGCACCTAAATTATTAAAATCAGTTAAAGCTGGAACTATAGATGAATCTATAATTACTGTATCAAAAACTGTAAACCAATGAGTTATACCAGCAGCAGGAACATTGCTCGCAGAGAATGTTAACCAACCAGCATTTTTAATACCAACATAAGCGATAAATAAACCAATTCCGCCCCCGATTGCATGTTGTAAACTTTCAGGAATTGCTTTCACAATTGCTTTTCTTAATTTTGTTACTGTAATCACAACATTAATAAGTCCACAAATAAATACGATAGCCAAAGCTTCTTGCCAACTAAATTGTAATTGAATTACTACAACATAAGTAAAGAACGCATTTAAGCCCATCCCTGGAGCAAGTGCATATGGTACATTAGCAAATAATGCCATAACAAGTGTTCCAACAACAGTAGCTAAAATAGTTGCAAGTAGTACTGCATCACGATTCATTCCTGCATCTCCTAAAATAGCAGGGTTAACGAAAATTATGTACACCATCGCAAAGAATGTAGTTAAACCAGCAACTAATTCTTTAGAGACAGTAGTGCCATATTCTTCAAGTTTGAAAAATCTTTTAAGTTTTTCCATTTTACCTTTTCCTTTTTATTTATTTAGTTTTGAAATGCAAAAGAAAAAGCAAGTATAAAATCATATACTCGCCAATATTTGCACGCAAAAACGCATACACATAACCAATAGTCAAGCAATTCCGGTCGCTTGGTAGAAACTTCGAGATCCAATTATCTCAATTATATTGGCGTTTGCTATTAAATTTACAGTAACAAAACTATGTTACCATTCTAACATATTTAAATTTCATTTTCAACATTTTTTTACAATTGCAAACATTTTCTTATTATGTTTGCTTTCAACAAGAAATTTAAAATATTAATTTTAATATAATTATGCATCGCCTTTATTATATTATTGCATTTATTAAAATTAAACCTTAAACTTTTAATATATCTAACTTTTAGTTTTTTAAATTAATCTATCTTTTTATAAACTCTAACTTCATATGGAGCCAGTTTCTCATTGTTTTCACTATAATTACTTAAGATAATCTTATAGTCATTTAAGTCATATGGAAACTTAAATTTTCTAACTTTTTCACTAAAACTTACAATTACAACAACTTTATCATTTTCATAGTTTCTTTCATAAATTGCAAGATGTTTTGATTTCTTTGAATGTTCTTTATAATCACCATATATTAAAGTTTTAATTTCTTTCTTAAGTTTAATTACTTCCTTATAGAAATAATAGATAGAATTTTTATCCTTAATATTTTTATCCACATTTATTTCTTTATAGTTTTCATTAATCTTTAACCAAGGAGTACCTTTAGAGAAACCTGCATTTAATGAATCATTCCATTGCATAGGTGTTCTTGCGTTATCGCGACTCATCCAACGAATTCTCTTCATCATATTTTTATGAGAAAACTTAAATTTTTTTCTACCAATATTATAAATAGTATGTGTTTCGACATCCTTATAATCATCTAGTTCCTTGAAATCAGGATTTGTCATCCCAATTTCTTGACCTTGGTAAATATATGGAGTACCTTGTTGGAAGAATAAATATGCAGATAACATTTTAGCACTTTTTTCATGATACCTTAGACTTCCAAATCTATTGATACTTCTAGCTTGATCATGGTTTTCAAAATATAAGGAATTCCAACCCTTCCCATTAATTTCATATTGCCACTTGCTTAGTGCTTTTTTCAGTTTTCTTAATCTAAATTTATGTACAAACCATTTCACAAAATAATTATCAGCACCCATATGATCAAACTGAAATACCATATTGAGTTCATCAATGCCTTCTTCAATAAAACTAAGAGCTGATTTTGGATTTATAAATACACATTCACCAACAGTAAACATCTCATATTTAGAAAAGACTTCATTCTTTATTTCTTGTAAATATTCATGAATTAATGGCCCATTAATATAATGCTCGTTTCCTCTTATAATTGGTAAGACGCCTCTACCATTAGGTAAACCTTCTACCTTAGATATTAAGTTTATTACATCACATCTAAATCCATCAACTCCAAGGTCTAACCAAAACTTTAAAATATTTTTGATTTCTTCTCTTACTTCTTTATTTGTCCAATTTAAGTCTGGTTGCTTTTTGCTAAAGAGGTGTAGATAGTAATCATCTGAATCTTCATTATAACTCCAAGCAGTACCCCCAAAAAATGAAGTCCAATTATTTATTTCTTCTTTTTCTCTAAAAAAATAATAATCCCTATATTTACTTTTTTTGTCCTTCTTAGCTTCCAAAAACCACTTGTGTTCGTCTGAAGTATGATTCACTACTAAATCCATAATGAGTTTAATTCCGTTACTATGAAGTTTCGCAAGTAATTCCTTGAAATCATCCATTGTACCATATTCTTCTAATATACTATAATAATCTCTAATATCATATCCATTATCATCTAATGGTGAATCATAAATTGGTGATAACCAGATAACATTAATTCCTAAACTTTTTAGATAATCAACCTTATCAATTATTCCTCTAAGATCGCCAACACCATCATTATTTGAATCCATAAAACTTCTTGGATATATTTGATATACAACAGCTTCTTTATAAAATCTTGTCTTTACCACCATACTTTTAATAATCCTCTTATTATTTTTCTATTCATTAAATCAACTAAAGCCTGCATTTGTCTTAGGCTAATAACTTTATTGCTCATTGTTGCAATTGTTCTAAGTGGAGTCTTTCCAATTGTATTGTTCACAACATTAACTACCCAGTTTTTATCATTTGACTTATATAGTTTTTCAACCTCTTTGAATATTAGTTTATATAAAAGTTTACCAATAAATGTTTCTTTCACATCTTCTAAATTATTATCTAAACTATAAGGTCCATTTCTCTTTACATTTCTTAGAGGTAATTCATAATTGAACAGTTTTCTAAAATCTTCATCACTGACAATATCTACATTATTGTAAGCTGATACTTCGTGTTCAATAAAATCAAAATCATTTTCCAAGCGTTTAACAACTTCTTCTAAGATAACTTCATTAGCGTTTTTACAAACCTGAATTTTATACTTACCTCTATCCACATGAAATCTCTTTAAGTTAACATCATAATAACTAAAATCATCATACTCTAATGTGAATTCAACAACTTTTTCTTCTTTAGGTTGTAAGTTTACTTTATCAAACTTTCTTAACTCTCTTAGTGGTTTATGAACTGATGATTTATTATTTTCAATAAATACCATAACTACTTCACTAGCTTCAATATTCCCTGTATTCTTAACATTCACTTTTAAAGTTATTTTATTATCTTTTGTAATAACATCTCTATCAATAAATATATTGCTATATTCAAAACTACTATAACTAAGTCCATAACCAAACGGGAATAAGACTTCTTTTTGTCTAGTAACATAATATCTATAACCAACATATATACTTTCTAAATAATAGACAGCATTATTTGCGTTTGCAAAATTCTTAGATGAAATATTATCTTCAATACGGAATGGATTAGTATATGCTAATCTACCAGATGGACTAACCTTACCATAAACGATATCTAAAAGTGCAGTTGCACTATCAAATCCTAATAAATGAGAATTGATTACACCTTGTACATTATTAATGAAAGGCATAGCAATAGCAGCCCCAGTATATAAATTTACCACAACATTATTATTAATTTTAGATACCTGATCTATTAATTTTAAATGAGAACTTGGAAGATCAATATTAGTTCTATCTACTCCTTCTGTTTCATAATCATCAGGAAGTCCACTCATTATTAAAACTTTATCGTAATCTTTTGCTTCTAATAAAACTTCTTTTAATAAAAGATTATCATCCCCATTTCCATCCAAACTATAACCTTGTAGGTATTTATAATTTTGAGTATATTTACTAATTTCACTTAATAGACTAAGTGACTCATAACTATTTACAAACGAACTTCCTCCACCTTGATTTCTTGGTCTTTTCGCAAACTCTCCAACTATCAAGACTTTATCTGTTTCTCTAAAAGGCAATACATTTTCATTTTTCAACAATACTATACTTTCTCTTGCAATTGTTCTTGCTGCTTCTTTTGAATAATCATAATTAAGATTTAATTTTTTATTATCTTTTAATTCATTGACTAATTTAATTACTCGAGAAGCACTCTTTTCAATTAATTCCTTTGTTATCTCGTTCTTATCAAGTGTTTTTTTAACTAACTTATAACTATATCCATAATTAGCAGGCATTTCTAAATCAAGTCCAGCTTTTAGACTTTTTACACGATTGCTAACAGCTCCCCAATCAGATACAACTAAACCAGAAAACTTAAATTCATCTCTTAAAACATCAGTTAGTAACCATTTATTTTGCGCAACTAACTCTCCGTTTAATTTGTTATAGCTACACATAACAGTTTTTGGTTTAGCTTCTAAAGCAATTTGAAAATTTTTTAAATATATTTCTCTTAATGCTCTTTCATCAATAACTGAATCTATATTAAATCTATAATCCTCTTGATTATTTGCAGCAAAATGCTTTAAAGAAGCACCCACATTATTGCTTTGAAGACCTTCAATATACTTTTTCCCCATAATTCCAGCAAGTAGTGGATCTTCTGAAAAGTACTCAAAATTACGTCCACATAAATCATTTCTCTTTATATTAATTCCTGGTGCTAAAACAAGATTTACTTCTTGGTTTCTTGCTTCTAGTCCAATAGCTTCTCCCATTAGATAAGCCATTTTAGGATTAAACGAACAAGCAAGTGTAGCTGGAGCAGGAAATAGTGTAGAAGGAACACTATTATTGACACCAAGATTATCTGAATTATCTATTTGTTTTCTTAAACCACTTGGACCATCACTCATTAAAATAGATGGCAATTTCTCATTAATATCATGAGTATGCCAAACATCTTTTCCGCTTAGTAATTTTATTTTATCTAATATATTCATAATTACCTCTTTAAAAAAGTTATTTGATATCTATATTTTACCATTTTTAAGAAAAAGATAAAAGTTAAACAAAAAGACATTTTAAAAATGCCTTGTCTTATTTAATATTTATAACCTTATATATTTCACTTTTTGATACTCCTCTATCCTTTGCGACCATTTTCATAGCCTCTTTAGATTCATAACCTTCATCAATATAAAATTGGTAGTGATCTTCGATATCCATTTCATTGAGTTTAAGTGCATTACTAGATAAAATTGCACCATTAACAACTATTACGATCTCTCCTTTTAATTCTAAATCTAACTTAGAAACATCTTCAAGATTCCCTCTAATATATTCTTCATATCTTTTTGTTAGTTCTCTTGCAATAGCTATTTTTCTATTTCCAAAAACCTTATACATTATATTAATGGTTTCTTTTATTCTGTGAGGTGATTCATAAAAGATTAAAGTATCCTTAAAATCAACTAAATCAATTAATTCTTTTTCTTTTTGACTTGCTTTATGTTTTAGAAAACCATAGAAATAAAACCTTTCACTTGGAATTCCCGAAGCAACTAAAGCAGTTAATAATGCATTTGCACCAGGTAGACTAATAACATTTAACCCCGCATCAAGCACCTTACTTACAACTAAAAATCCAGGATCACTTATAGCAGGCATACCTGCATCAGATACTAAAGCAACATTAGATCCATCCTTTAGGAAGCTAAGTATTTCATCTGATGAACTATCTTCATTAAATATATGATAAGATTTTAATTTTGTATTAATATTAAAATGACTAAGGATTATCTTAGTCACTCTAGTATCTTCCGCAAATACATAATCTACACTAGATAATACCTCAATAGCTCTTGGTGTCATATCGCCAAGATTACCTATTGGAGTAGGTACCAAATATAAAGTAGATTGCTTTTGGGAAGTTGATTTTTGAATTATCATTCTGAAATTGTCCTTTTTGCTCTTTCTCTTAAATCACGTTCTGCATAAACTATTTTCATTAAGTCTGCTTTTTTCTTATTTGTGATTTCAAAGCTGTTTTGGATTTGTTCAATCAATAGATGTTCTTCAACACTGTAAAATTCATCATATAATGATGTACTAACTAAGTTCATAAAAACTAAATTCTTTGTTGCTTTTGGTTTGTTTGAAAAATACTCAATCAATTTATCAAGCGACAAACTGCTTTTACGATATCTTAATACTTCTTCACCCATTTCATATTTTAGGCGGTTCATAATTTGTAATTCTGTTTCAGTTGGATCGCCATCAACATTAACTACCTTTACAATTAAATCTATAAAATAGAATTTTTCCTCTTTTGTTAATAAACTTAAAAACATAATATCTCTCCTTTAATTTATATTATATCATATATCTCTATATTCTTTTTTAAAATTAAATATATTCCTTACTTCATCAGTATAATCTTCATCTTCATTATAAATATATAATGGTTTTTCAACTACTATATCATTCTTTTTATTTTGTCTTGCTTCAACTAATACTAATAAAGCATTATCTGAAGTTACTTTAGAGTATATAAATTTTATTCTTCTTATACCAAAATTATGATTATTCAAATCATTAACTAAATCACCAAATCGTTCAACTCTATGAACCATATATAAATAGCCACCATCTTTTAATAGCTTTTTTGATTCTATAACAATATCTTCTAGAGTTATTAAAACTTCATGTCTAGCAATTGTTAGAAAGTCATTTTTGTTAATATTACTAGTTGGTAGGTATTTAAAGTAGGGAGGATTACTTGTTACAACATCAAAAGTATTTGCTCCAACTTCTTTATAAACATCCTTAATATCACGATTTAGAATTTCAATTTGCTTATTAAACTCATTTATATTAACTGATTTTACTGCAAGATCATAGACTTCTTTTTGAATTTCAACTCCTATTATTTTTGCATCTGTTTTTAGAGTCAAAAATAAAGGAATTGGTGCATTACCAGTACCTAAGTCAATAATCTTTTTAGTATGCTTTTTTATATTCACAAAATCTGCAAGTAAGGTTGAATCAAGTGAAAATCTAAACTTTTCTTCATCTTGAAATATCTTTATATTTTTATATCCTAATAACTCATGAATTACTGCCATCTTCAATCACATCATCAGTTAAGTCTTTTGGATCTATCACTTCTTCAGTTGACTTAAGTTTTACTAATTCATCAGCTTGCCATACTTCTACTGTATCATTATCATCGTTTTTAGTTTTTACTATTTCTCTTAATAAATCAACACTAACTACTTTACAACAACCACAAGTAGGAGTTTGCACTAAGTCACCTACTAAAGGTACTTTTTTTCTTAAATCTTCATATACTTCATTTTCATAACTAATACAACACATTAGTTTTCCACATAAACCAGCTACTTTAGATGAATTTAAAGTCATACCTTGATCTTTTGCCATCTTCATTGTAACTAGGTCAAACTCTCTTAAGTGTTTGCTGCAGCAAATTTCTCTACCACAAGGACCTAGACCTCCTATAAACTTAGCACCTTCACGAGGACCAATTTGTCTTAGTTCAATTCTAACCTTTAGTTCACTAGCTAAATCCTTAAGCAATTCTCTAAAATCTACTCTTCCTTCAGCATTATAATAAATAATCACTTTGCTTCTATCTAGAGTATATTCACAATCTAAGAGTTTCATCTCTAGTCTATGTTCACTTACTATTTTTTTACAAATATTTAATGTATTTTTTGCTCTATTTTTATTATCTTTATAAACTCTTATATCTTGATCGGTTGCAATTCTGATAACACTTTTTAGTTCATGTTCAATCTCAGAATCATCTACCTCTTTTATAGGTAAAACAACCTTTCCTAATTCCATTCCTCTAACAGTTTCCACAACCACAAGATCATCTAAAACTAGATTAAAAGGATCAGGATTAAAATAATATAATTTCCCGACTTCTTTGAAGCCGATTCCAACTACCTTTGCCATACTACCTCATCATTTCTATAATTAATTGAGTATAAAATAACTCAATATTTACATTGTATTTTAATCTTTCTTTAAAATTTAATAATAACTCAATTTCTTCTACGACTTTTTCATATGTTTGGGTTAAATTAACACCAATTACTCCTATAGTATCTTTTAACACAATTCTATCTAATTGATTCAAAATATAATACATTTTATCATGAGCAATTGTAATTAATAAATCCATATATATATTATGATATTTTTTATCTTTAACTCTTACCAATATATCTTCATATTCATTTAAGATTAATATCGGTGGTGTATCCTTTAATACAAGAGCAAAAGATATTTTTTTTGCAAGTTCAATCAAATCTAAGATTTTACCATCATTAATTAAATTCAAAGAATCACTAACCGAGTTTGTTAATGTTGACAAGATATTACTAATTTCTGGTTCAACACCTTTACTAACAAGCTCATTTGCAACTACATTTGCAGGTAACATATCAAAATAAACTATTACTGATCTTGATCTAATAGTAGGAATAACTGAATGTAGGTTTTCAGTTAATAATATTCCATACTTATGTCCTTCTAATTCCTCTAAAAACTTTAAAAGAGAATTAGCTGCGCTTGCATTTGCTTTATCAATATCTTTAATAATATAAACTCTAGTTCCTTCACCAATAGGAGTAAGGGAGAATTCTCTTTCTAACTTCTCTACTTGATCTTTGGTTATTGTATCATTAATAGGTTCAATATAAAATATACTAGGGTGAACTTCATCCATAACTTTCTTACAGTCATCACACTCCATACAAGGAGTCTCATCCTTTGATGTACATAGAAGTTTTTGGGCGAAATAGTACGCACCTTCTAGTTTCGATGTTCCTCTAGGACCTTCAAATAAATAAGTATGAACCAACCTATTTTTTTTGAATGAGTTATTTATTAATTTTAAAACTTTTGGTTGATTATTTATAAATAAATCATACTTCATTATATCACTCCTTAGAGGATATTTAAAACTTCCTTTTTAATATCCTTATAAATTTCCTCAGCAGTACGGTTACCATCAACAATTTTTATTCTATCGCTAAACATCTCTGCAATCTCTAAATATCCTTCTCTTACCTTTTGGTGAAAAGATATTTTCTCTAAGTCTAGACGGTCAACTTCCCTACGATTATTTTTAATTCTTGATAATCCTATATTTGGATCAACATCTATATAGATAGTAAGTTCTGGTAAAATACCTTCCGTTGCATACTTATTTATCTCATAGACTTCTTTGATTCCTAACCCCCTTGCATATCCTTGATACGCTAAAGAAGAATCAACATACCTATCACAAATAACTATTTTTTCATCATTTAATGCAGGTATTATTACTTCAGCCAAATGTTGTCTTCTACTTGCAGCAAGTAATAGGGCTTCTGTCATATAATCCATATCCACATTATCTATGTTTAAAATAACATTTCTAATTTCTTCTGCAATTTTGCTTCCACCGGGCTCTCTAGTCTTAACAATTTTATATCCTAATTGATTTAATTCATTTGTAAGCATTTCAATTAGAGTAGTTTTTCCACTACCTTCTCCACCCTCAAAACTTATAAATCTCTTCACTATTTATCAACTCCATATATCTATATATATTATCTCATATTTAGACCAAAATTAAAATACTTTTTTAGTTTTTAAATTTATAAATTGCTTTTACTTGTTAATAAATAATAAATGTGATAAAATAAATAATAATAAGTAGTAATAAACTTAAAAATTTATGGTGGTTCAATAATGCATGTACAAATAAAAGATTTAAGCTTTTCTTATACACAAAAAGTTGTATTAAATAAAATATCATTAGACATAAAAAGTGGATCTTTTCTAACTTTAGTAGGCAAAAACGGTACTGGTAAGAGTACCTTTATTAAATGTTTATTGAAGATTGAAACAGTTCCTGATGATACAATATTTTTTGATGGAAAAGACATTAACACAATTAAACGATATAAGGGAGTCGGTTATGTTCCTCAAAAAATAGAATTCAATTATGAGTTCCCAATAACCGTAAATGAAATATTAACTTCCGCATACTTAAAAAATAAAGATCTTTATTTTACATCTGTAATTAACGAACTTGACCTAAATCCAATTTATAGGCAGAATGTAAATACACTTTCAGGAGGACAACTTCAACGAGTATTTATTGCAAGAAGTCTTTTAAATAATCCGAAATTATTAATATTAGATGAACCTACAGTTGGTGTTGACCAAGATAATATAATTACACTTGCAAACATCTTGAAGAGTTTAAAAGAAAAAGGTGTAACAATTATAATGTCAACTCACGATACTCATTTCACAAAAGATTTAAGCGATTTCTATCTAGAGTTCTCTGAACTTGGAGATTGCAAAATGGTGGAGGTGGATAAATGATAATGTTTATCTTATCTACCGGCTTCTTTGAATCCTTAATAAAAATACCATTTTATATGTATGCATTAATTGCAGCTATTTGTATTGGTATTATTGCACCACTTATTGGCTCTGTAGTTGTAATAAGAAGACTATCCTTTATTGCAGATACTCTAAGCCACTTTTCACTTGCTGGTGTTACATTTGGAGTGTTCCTTTCTAGACTTATCCCACAATCATTTATTAATCCAATTTACCTCGGGGTAATATTTAGTATCTTAGGTACATTCTTAATCGAAAAATTAAGAGGATTCTATAAAAATTATAAAGAACTCTCCATGCCCATTGTAATGAGTTTTGGTGTTGCTCTTAGTGGAATATTTATTGCAGTATCTGAAGGAATCTCTACATCTTTTACAACTGGTCTTTTATTTGGTAGTTTACTAAGTGTAAGCTTAACAGATATTATAGTGATATTAGCAGTTAGTACCTCTATTATCATATTCACTTCTGTTTTTTATAAACAAATTGTCTCACTATGTTTTGATGAAGTACACGCAAGAGTCTCGGGGATAAATGTGAAACTACTGCAAACTATTATTACAATTATCTTGGCTGTAGTTATCTCAATATTTATTGACTTTGTAGGAGTATTATTAATAAGCGCTTTATTAATTGTTCCTGTTGCAGCTTCGATATTAATAGGTAATTCCTTTAAAGGAACAATAATCTCTGCAATTATTATTAGTGAATCAAGTGTTTTAGCTGGTTTTTATATAAGTTATCACGCAGACTTCCCTATTGGCGCAACTGTTGTTTTACTAAATGTAATAATTTTATTTATAATTATGGTGATTGTGAAAATAAGGAAACACTTAATAACTAAAGAATTAAATGATCAAAAAATAGATTAGACTAAAATCTATATATAAAGGGTGAAATGTTTTAAACATTTCGCCCTTTTTAAAACCATAATAACCTGCAGCAATTTATTTTAATTTACTTTTCCTTCCCGCAAAAAAAATACTCCTAAAATAGATAATGAATTACTTTTATTTAAATTCACTGTCTACTTTATGAGTATCTTACCAACCGTATTAAGTAAAATAGATAAAAGCCTAGTATAGCAGATTAACTGAAAATACTAGGCTTATTATTTTACTCTTAATTAAACTTATTTGTTATTTTAAATAAGTTCTAAACATCCAACTATGTTTTTGTAAGCTAGCTAACATACCAATTAGTAAGTCAGCTGTAACTTCATCTTCTAATTCTTGTGCAACTTTGATAGTTTCTGTTAATTCTTTTTGTAATAATTCAAAGTCTTTCAATAATTCTTGAACCATTTGTTTACCATCTAATTTTGCACCAGCTTCTTTTACAGTTGCATTAGCTAAGAATTCTTTTAAAGTTGCGAAAGGAGTTCCATCTAACATTAAGATTCTTTCCGCAACAGCATCAAAATGTTCTGTTACTTCATCATATAATTCTTCAAATTTTTCATGTAATTCAAAGAATTTAACTCCATCTACAAACCAGTGGAAATTATGTAGTTTTGTATAAAGTACACCAAGATTTGCAACTTCACGATTTAAATTGTCTATAAGTATTTTCATAATATTTACCTCCATATATTTTTCTTACTATTATATTATACCAAATTTAGGATAAAAAACCAAGAAAGTGCATAGATTATTTTAATATACTTAAGAAGTGTTCTACATCTTCTTTTATTACTTCAAGAGATGATCTCCAGAAGTTAATATCAGTTATATCAATATTAATCATTTTCGCAACATCCATTAAATTATGTTTTCCACTTTCACGTAATAATGTTTGAATTTCACTAACAAACTCACTACCTAATTCTTTATACTTTGCATAGATTCCTTTAGAGAATAATAAACCAAATGCATATGGGAAATTATAGAAACTTCTTCCTGTAGAATAATAATGACCTTTATTAATCCACATACCTGAATTTAGATAATTAGAGTCTAATCCATCTCCATATGCTTCTTTTTGAGCAGCAATCATCATATTATTTAATTCTTCATCATCTAAGAATTCAGTTTCACTTCTCTTAAATACATTTGTTTCAAATATATATCTACTTAAAATATCAACAATAACTTGTGTTGAATCTTGTAATTCTTGTTCCAGAATACCTAGCTTAACTTGTTCATCATCTGCTTCTTTTAATACTGCTTGTTTCACAATAGTCTCACATAGAATTGATGCACTTTCTGCTATCGGCATAGGGTAATTAGCATTCATAATTCTTTCACCAAATGTATGTAAGTTATGGTAAGCATGGCCAAGTTCATGTGCAAGTGTTGAAATATCTCCAATTGTACCATCAAAATTAGAAAGGATTCTACTTTCTTTTAGTGGATAAATTCTACTACAGAATGCTCCTCCTTGCTTCTTAGGATATGGTAAATAATCAATCCATTTATTATCAAATGCTTCTTTTGCCATATCATGTAGATCATCTGAGAATGTCTTGAAATTCTTTAAAATAAACTCTTGTGCTTCTTCTACACTATAAACAGTATCAGCTTTACCCATAGGTGCAAATAAATCAAACCAAGGAAGTCCATTTTTGTGCCCTAAATATTCTGCTTTTTTCTTTAAATATTCTCTAAATACATCTAAGTATTCACGCATAGCTCCAATTAATGCATCTAATACTTGTCTATTAATTCTACTATCACTTAAAGTTTTATCTAAAGGACTAGCATATTTTCTTTTTCTAGACATTGTAGTAACTTCTTTTTTAATACCATTAATTGCAAAAGCTACGGATTTTTCTATCTTTTTATATGCAGCAAGTTCTGCTTCATATGCTTTTTTCCTAACAACAGGGTCTTTATCATAAGCTAAGTTTCTAACTTTTGGTAAACTTATAATTTTATCATCATAGTCAACTTCTAGAGTTGAAGTTAAAACAGTTTGCATTTTTGAGTATAGAGAGCCACCACTTTGATTAAGTTCTGCAGCCAGAACCTCTTCATCTTCACTTAATAAATGAATACTATTTTCTTTAATTTCCATTAACATAAATCTATATTCACTTAAAAACTCACTACTATTTATAACTTCTTCTAAATTATCTATACTTGAAACAAATTTTTCAAATAAAGTTAGAGCAAGTGTAGTCTTTACTGACTTTTGTCTTAAAACAACCATTACATTATTAAACTGTGGGTTTGTGGAATCGGTTGCTAGAGAAAGACTAACGAATTGAAATAGCATAATTGCTGTAAATTGATACTCTTCTAAAGCTTTCATAAAGTTCTCAAGCGATTCTTTAGAATTTTCCGTAGAAAACTTTTGTGATAAATCATCTAAATTTGCTATATGTTCATCAAACTTTACGATATCCTCTTTAAACTTAGGATCATCTAATCCTTTATATAAACTATCTAAATTCCATTTATACATAATATACCTCCAAGTGTTATTATATCAAATTATATCTTATTAATATATATTATTTAAAAAAAATGACTTAAATGATCAAAATCATAAAAGTCATTAATAATTTACCTTAAATAGATACAAACCATTAGGCGGTGCAATTTTAGGTGCTAATCGCCTATTTTTTGCGTCCATAATCGCTTTTAAGTCTTCAATCGATATTTTACTCATACCAACCTCTAAAGCCATAGCAACCAAAATTCTGATTTGATTATGTAAGAAACCATTACCAATAATTTTGATCTTGATTAGGCTAGAAATTTCTTCAAAATCAATCGAGAAAATCTCTCTAACAGTATTTTCTTTATTGCTAGTTTTTGAAAATGATTTAAAATCATGTTCACCAACAAAAACGCTAAAAGCTGCTATAAATTTTCTTTTATCAACATTTTTAGATGTACAATAGAACCTATAATTCCTATTCAATGGATTAAATTCTCCAAAATCTATTAAGTAATGATATTCTTTACTAATAGAACTCTTTCTTGAATGAAATTCTCTACCAACCTTTTCAACCTTTGTAAGATAAATAGCCTTATCAATCCTAGAGTTTATAGCATTTTGCATATTCCACTCCCCCATATCAATATCGCTATCAAAATGAAAGACTTGGCCAATTGCATGAACTCCAGAATCAGTTCTTCCGGATGGATGAATAGTTATTTGCTTCTTATGAATAATAAATAATGCTTTTTCAATCTCTTCTTGAATTGAATTTACACCAACTTGGGTCTGAAACCCATGAAAAAGCGTTCCATCATACATACATGTACATTTATATCTCATTAAAAACCAACTACTTTAAAATATATTACAAGTCCTAATATACCAAAACATAAAACAAATGCTATTAAATCTCCAAATTTTAATTTTAAAAGATTTAAACTTGTTCTATTTCCTTCAGGTATATAACCTCTTGCTTCCATAGCATCAGCTAAATCATATGCTCTCTTATAAGAAATAACAAACATCGGAATTAATAAAGATATTATTTGGTTTATTTTCTCTTTAAATTTACCCTCTTTAAAATCCACTCCACGTGATGCTTGTGCTTTTAAAATTTTATTAGCTTCATTAATTAATGTTGGAATAAAACGTAAAGCAATTGAAATCATCATTGTAAGGATACTAACTTTAACACCAATAAGTTTAAGTGGTTTTGCTAATTTTTCTAAACCATTGTTTAAATCAGTAGGTTTTGTTGTTAGAGTCAGAATTGATGATAGAAATATCAATGATATAATTCTTAAAATTACAACAACCGAAGTCTCCAATCCTTGTTGATATATTTGAATTGTATAATTAGTTATTACTGTCGATGGTAAACTAATAGTTTGAATATAAAAACTACCAAATACTGCTATTAAGAATAGTAAGAATCTAAACTTTCTAATTACTTTCTTTGATAAGAAAAACAGCACCCAAATAATAATTATTAGCACAAGATTTAAAATGTTCAAACTAAATTTAGGTTCAAATACATTCCCGCCTTGATTAAATAATGCTTGAAATACAACCGTAATAAATAATAATGTAGTCATCATTCTTAAACTATTTAAAAACTTTGCAACTGGAATCTTAGTAGATAAGACAAGAGTAACAACAACACCAAAAGCAATTAATAAAGGAACTATTTCGGTAAGTAAAAATAAACCAACTATTAATATAACAAGTCCAATAATCTTTGCTCTTGGGTCTAATTTATGAATTAAAGAATTAGTATTATAATATTGACCAAATACAACGCTATTATTCATTTGTTTCACCATATGCTTTCAAGATTGCATTATAAGCATCTTCTATACTATGTTGATTAGGGTCAATATTAATATTTAAACGTTTTTTCAATTCTTTTAATATTAAAATTGTTTCAGGATAATCAAGATTATATTTTTCTAAAATATTATCATCTGCAAATAATGATTTCTTATCACCATCATAGACAATTCTACCTTGATTTAATACAATTACTCTCTTAATATATTTTGATACAACTTCCATATCATGAGTTATTATAACTATAGTTTTATTATATCTTTCATTCAAATCTTTTAAAAATTCAAGAAGTTCTATTTTTGTGAAAGGATCTAATCCTACAGTCGGCTCATCAAGAATTAATATATCAGGATTACTAGCAATAATTCCAGCTATTGCAACCTTCCTAAGTTGTCCACCTGATAAAGTGAAAGGGCTACGATCTAATAGATCAATTATATCAAGTTTTTTTGATATTTCTTCAATTCTTTCTTCTGCTTCTTCCACATTAAAATTCTTAGGTCCAAACATTATATCTTTTTTTACTGTATCTTCAAAGATTTGATATTCTGGAAATTGGAATACTAAGCCAACCTTTTTTCTAATCGGTTTTAACTTAGTATTTTTATTAATAACAGAACCTAAAATATCTAATTTACCACTAGTAGGTGTAATTAGTGCATTCATATGTTGTGCTAATGTTGACTTACCACTGCCTGTATGACCTACTAAAGCAATAAACTCTCCTGTTTTTTCAATATTCAAATTAATATCCTTTAGTATAAATCTTATATTTTGCTTTTTTCTTGGTATGTAGTAAGAGAAATTTACTTCTGAAAAGTTAATTCCCATAATATTTCCTCAATTTCTTTTTTGTTTTTTAGCTTATCATTTGCCTCAAGTTTTTCAATCAACTTCATGCTCTCTAAGATATCTAATCTAGAATTTTTTAATAATTCTTTTTCCTTAAATACATCTTTAGGTTTACCGTTTAAAATAATCTTTCCATCATTCATTACTATAATTCTATCAGCATAAATAGCTTCTTTTAAGTTATGAGTAATTGCAATAATAGTTTTCGTTCCTTTAAGTTGATTTATTACTTGATTAACTTCTCTAATTCCTCTAGGATCTAACATAGAAGTTGCTTCATCAAAAATTATAATACTTGGTTCATATGCAAGAACTCCAGCAATTGCAACTCTTTGCTTTTCACCACCACTTAGATTTTCTGGATTATATTCTAAGAAATTTTCCATTCCTACTAACTTAGAAAATCTATCGACTCTTTCAATCATGTCGTCTCTTTGATATTCTCTATTTTCTAAACCAAAAGCGATGTCATCTTTTACTGTAACACCAACAAACTGATTATCAGGGTTTTGGAAGACAATCCCTATTTCAGTCCTAATGTCATCAACAGTTTCTTCAGTAAGTAGTTTATCATTAATATAAATCTGTCCACCATCTGCTTTTAGTAATCCAACTAAAAGTTTTGCAAGGGTTGATTTACCACTACCATTATGACCCAAAATACAAACAAATTCACCTTTGTTTATTTCTAGAGAGACATTATCAATCACAATGTTTTCTTGTTTATATGAAAAATTTAAATTTTTTACTTTAACCATATTTTTATCCTACCGGTATCCAAGGTACTGCTTTATCATCAGATACCAATTTTACTTTTACATCGTTAGTACAAACGATTTGAACAAGCGGATTGTTTCCAATTCTCATGTTCATACATAATTTATTTTTACAATTTGCATCATGCATATGTATATGACCAAATTCAATTACTATTTCATTTATAATTTCATGATTATTCTCTATTGCAAATGGTTCATTTATAATTTCATATACTTCGTCCCCATCTTTATCAATAGATAAATATAATAGTTTATTTTCTGTTGTTATTTTTACCATCTCGTTAGTATCTTCTTTCAAATCTACACTATATACAATTTTGTTATCATAATATACTTCCACAACATAGGAGTTAATGTTTCCAAAATTAGCATTATTAGTAAAGTAGATAACATAAAAACCAACTGATAGTAGAAAAACTAGAACAATTACAACGATATCTGCTTTTTTCATATTTACCTCATATAATATATTATTTTATCATTTTTAGGCCTAATATGCAAGGAATTAAATTACTTAACAAAGGGAAAGGGATTACAAAACCTTATTCTTTGTACACAACCTCAAAGTCTTCAAAGACAACCAACATTTTCCTACTAAACTCATAACCTAATATTTTTGCTTCTTCAGAAAAGAATTTAATATGTCCTTTTTGCCACGACTCTAAATTTTCATCTTCGCCTTCACGTTTTACTATATCAAATGTTAGTTCATTAAATGGCGCAATTAAGACTGCAGTTGTTTTAATTACACATTTAGGTTTACCATAAAAGTCGGTAACTATTGATAAATCTCCTACTAAAGGTAATTCTTTATTTTCAATTTTATAAGAACTATAGCTTGATGCTGTTGCTCTTTTTTTACCACCTAAAACTAATTCTAATAACTCACTCGCCAACTTTTCAGTTAATTCAAAATGAAAAACACTTGTTGGTTTTATAGTTTCTTCTAAGTTATTCATTCTTAAAAATCTAATCCAAAATTCGTTTTGTTGGTCATTCATACTAATTCACCTTCGATTTAATTTATTATATCATTTATTTGAACTATGTAAACAAAAAATCTCACCCTAAAGTGAGATTTAATTTTTATACGAATTCAATTAAAGCCATAGGAGCAGAATCTCCTTGGCGAGTTCCAGTTTTTAATACTCTTGTATAACCGCCATTGCGGTCTTTATATTTTGTTGCTATTGTATCAAATAATTTTTGAACTGCATATTGAGTCTTATCTTCATCAACATATTCAAATCTTACCATTTTAGCAGCTTGAACGCGTGAAGCTAAAGTGTTTTTCTTACCAAGAGTAACCATTCTATCAGCTAATCTTTGTAATTCCTTTGCTTTATGAAGTGTTGTTTCAATACGTTCATTAATAATTAGATCTGTAATTAAGTCTCTTAGTAATGCTTTTCTTTTTGCAGAATCGCGACCTAGTTTACGATAACCTAATGCCATTTTTTAAGTCCTCCTTTGGAAAATATCAATCCAAATCATCTTCTTCTGGATTTGTATCATCTTCTTCAATATCATCTAATGTGTCATAGTCAGAATCATATGAGCGACGTAAATCAAGTCCAATTTCGCGTAGTTTAGTAACTACTTCCTTAAGTGATTTACGACCTAAATTACGAACACGCATCATTTCTTCTTCTGTTTTTTGTGATAGTTCACCAACAGTATTGATACCTGCACGTTTTAAGCAGTTATATGATCTAACAGATAAATCAAGTTCTTCAATTTTTTTCTCTAGTTTTTTGTTAGCAACTTTTTCTTCTCGCTCGTACATATAATCTTGATCATTAATTTGTTGATTAAGCATTGAAGTTACTTCAAAATGTTGCATTAAGAATTTAGATGCTAAACTAACTGCATCAGGAGGTGTAATACCATTATTAGTCCACACTTCAAGAATTAGTTTATCATAGTCAACATCTTCTTCAACACGTGTTTTTTCAACATTATATTTTACTTTAGTTACTGGAGTATAGATAGAATCAATCGGAATACGACTTACTACTCTATCACCAGATTTAGTTTTACAGAAAACTTTGTTTTCTTCAGCTCCTACATAGCCAATCCCTCGTCTTGCAAAGAAGCGGGCATTGAATTTTGCACCCTTTTCAAGTGTTGCAATAACTTGATCTGGATTAACGATGATCAATTGGTCACTACTAAATTTCAAATCTTTAGCAGTTATAACTCTTTCACCCTCGGCAGAAATACTTAGTTCTATTAAATCTTGTTGTTCGTTGTTTAGAGGTTTGAATAACTCTCCATCAGGAACAGTAAGAATAACACTTTTTAGATTTAAGATTATTTCTGTTACGTCTTCACGAATATTGTCCATTGCCATAAATTCGTGTTCAACGCCTTGAATTTCAATCGCTACAATTGCAACACCAGGCATTGATGATAGTAATACTCTTCTTAGGGCATTACCTAACGTTGTTCCATAACCTCTTTCAAGCGGATGGATAACAAATTTGCCATAGTTATCGCCTTCTTTGTATTCTGAGGATGATGTCGGTTTGATAAATTCAAATTTTCTCATTCGCGTCTCCTTTATCTATTTGTAAATTATTTCTATCCACGAGGTCGTTTTGGTGGGCGACATCCGTTATGAGGAATTGGAGTAACATCCTTAATAGATGTTATTTCTAATCCAGCAACTTGAAGTGATCTAATAGCAGCTTCACGACCAGGTCCTGGACCTCTTACAGAAACTTCTACTTTCATCATACCCATATCTAAAGCAGCTTTTGCACATGCTTCAGATGCCATTTGCGCTGCAAATGGTGTTGATTTTTTACTACCTTTAAATCCTAATGCACCAGCACTACTCCATGCAACTGCATTTCCAATAGGATCTGTTATAGTAACTATTGTATTATTAAAGGTAGAATGAATATGAGCTACGCCACTGGGTATATTCTTTCTAACTTTACGTTTACGTACATTACGCGCCATTTTTCATATCTCCTTTTATTTTTTCTTATTAGCTACTGTCTTAGCTTTACCTTTTCTTGTTCTAGCATTACAACGTGTATTTTGTCCTCTTACTGGTAACCCACGACGATGACGAATACCACGGTAGCTTCCGATTTCCATTAATCTTTTAATATTTAGAGCAACTTCACGACGTAAGTCACCTTCAACTTTAAACACTGCAACTTCTTTACGAATTGCTGCTAATTCTTCTTCAGATAAATCCTTAACTCTTCTTTCAGGATCTATGTTTGCTTCTTTTAATATTTTTATTGCTGTTGGTCTACCTATACCATAAATATATGTTAGGGCAACATCAACATGCTTATCTCTTGGAATATCAACACCAGAAATACGTGCCATTACTGCACCTCCTATTATCCTTGTCTTTGTTTGTGTTTTGGATTTTTACAAATAACCATAACTCTTCCCTTACGGTTAATTACTTTACATTGATCACACATTGGTTTTACTGATGGTCTAACCTTCATTTAAAATTCCTCCTTTTTTGGGAAAAAATTACTTATGCCTATAAGTAATACGGCCACGTGTTAAGTCATATGGTGATAGTTCAACAGTTACTTTATCACCTGGTAAAATGGTTATGAAATTCATACGGATTTTACCAGAAACGTGAGCCAAGATTTGATGCCCATTTTCCAATTTTACTCTAAATTCAGTATTTGGAAGCGCATCTGTAACTGTGCCTTTTAATTCTATAACATCGTTCTTAGACAAATTATAAATCCTCCTTTGTTAAAATCGTATATCCACTTTCTGTAATGACAATGGTATGTTCAAAATGTGCGCTATCGCTACCATCTCTAGTTACCGTTGTCCAATCATCATCAAGTATTACCACTCCTGCTTTTCCAGCATTAACCATCGGTTCAATAGCTAATGTCATTCCTGGTTTAAGGATTGGTCCTTGACCCGCAGGTCCATAATTAGGTATCATTGGGTCTTCATGTAGCTTATGACCTACGCCATGCCCAGTGAAGTCAAGAACTACACTGTATCCATGTTCTAGTACATATTTTTCGATTGCATGTGAGATATCAGATAAGCGATTTTTCGGTTTGGCGAATTCTAAGCCAGCAAATAGTGATTCTTCTGTAACTTTTAATAATCTAGATCTTTTTTCACTAATTTCGCCGACCCCATACGTCCAAGCACTATCTCCATGATAGCCTTTGTAGCATGCGCCAATGTCGATTGAAATTATATCACCATTTTTTAATATGTGTTTTTTACTTGGAATTCCATGTATAACCACATTATTTATTGAAGCACATATTGAGCCTTTAAACCCATTATATCCTAAGAATGATGGAGTTGCTCCATTATCTCTAATGATTTTTTCAGCAATTGCATCAAGTTCATGTGTTGAAATACCAGGCTTAATTGCATCCTTAATAACTCTATGTGTTAAGGCTACAATTCTTCCTGCTTCTTTCATTAACTCAATTTCACGTTTGCTCTTAATTAAAATCATTTGATTCCTCCAAAATTCTTTTAACTCGATTAAATACTTTTTCTATACCACCAAGACCATCTACATTAACTAGTAACCCTAGTTCTTCATAGAAATCTAGTAATGGTTTAGTCTTTTCATAATAAACCTTTATTCTATTAGATACAGTTTCTAAGGTGTCATCTTCTCTTTGGATAAGTTTTCCACCATCGATATCACATATACCTTCTTTTAAAGGTTTGTTCCCTTCTATGTGGTAAGTAGCACCACACTTTTCACAAACTCGCCTACCAGTTATGCGGCTAATTAATATAGAATCATCTACAACTAAATTAATCACTTTAAAAATTCTTCGATTGCATTGTATTAATATTTCTCTAAGAGCTTTTGCTTGTGCGATAGTTCTAGGAAAGCCGTCAAGTAGAAAACCATTCTTTGTATCATCTTCTTGAAGTCTTTCCTTTACTAAATCAATAGTTACTGAATCAGGAACTAATTCGCCTCTGTCAATATACTCTTTTGCTAAGATTCCTACTTGTGAGTTGTGAGCAATTGCTTCTCTAAACATATCACCAGTAGAAATATGAGCTATATTATAATAGTCTTTTATTAATGCTGCTTGAGAACCTTTACCAGCACCTGGAGGCCCCATGATTAATAAATTCATTTAAATGCCTCTATTCAATAAAGCCTCGATATTGTTTATCTTGACTTTGTGTTTTTAATTGTTTTGCAGTTTCAATAGCTACACCAACAACGATAATTAAGCTTGTTCCCCCAACTTGAACCGATGGATCAAGATTGAAGATTCTTTGCATGAAAATCGGAATTGATGCGATAAGTGATAAGTAAATTGCACCTACCATTGTAATCTTAAATAACACTCTTGATATATAAGATGCTGTTTCTGCACCTGGACGAACACCAGGAATATATGCATTTTGCTTTTGTAAATTTTCCGCCATCTTCTCTGGATTAATTTGTAAGAATGAATAGAAGAATGAGAAAACAAATATTAAAACAATATATAAAACAAATCCAATTGGTTCTGTTGTTCTAAATATTTGGTTTAACCAATATGTAGCATTGCTACCTTCACCTAATAAATTAACTATTGTTTGTGGTAAACTCATAAGTGTACTAGCAAAAATTACCGGGATAACAGATGCTGAGTTTAACTTAATAGGAACATTTGAATCTCCCTTTCCACGGAATGCTGCAGCTGCAGGACGATTCGCATATTGAATAGGAATCTTTCTTTTTGCTGCTTCCATGAAAACAACACCAACAATAATTAAGATCATGATAAGGATTACTACAAAGAATAATACTATATCAACAAATTGTGAATCTTCTTTTGTTATAAATTGTGTAATTAACTTATTGATCATAAATGGGAAACTAGAAACAATACCAGCAACGATGAACATTGATGTACCATTTCCGATTCCTTTTAAACTGATCTTTTCAGCTAACCAAAGTACAAAAGCTGTACCAGCAGTTAATACAAGTGCTAAATATACATATGTGAATGCATTTACATCTACACCTGTTTGAAACATAATACTAGGGTCTTCATAATAAGCAGCTAAACCAATAGTAATAGTTAGTGCTTGAACGAACCCTAAGGCTAAAGCTAGATATCTAGTAACTTGACTAAGTTTTTTCTTCCCTGTTTCGCCTTCTTCTGCCCACTCTTTTAAAGTAGGTACTATATCCATTTGCAATAATTGGATTACGATCGATGCAGTAATGTATGGAGATACACCTAAAGCTACAATTGAATAGTTAGATAATGCTCCACCACTAAATACATCCAAAAATCCAAATAAAGATTCTTCTGGGTTAAGTAAGTTTCGGCTGATTAGTGGAATTTGAATGTGATATGCCAATCTCCAAATAAGTAATATTAAAGCCGTAAAAAGTATCATTGATATTACTTTTTTGTTTTTTAAAGCCATTTAGATCACCTCTGTATTTCCACCAGCGTCTTTGATTCCTTGTTCAGCTGATTTAGAAAATTTATGAGCACGAACTGTTAATTTAACATTTAACTTACCATTTCCTAAAACTTTTATCTTTTTGAAATCTTTGTTTATTAATCCTTCTTTGATAAGTTTATCAGAATTTACAACCGTTCCTTCTTTAAAACAATTTAATTGTTCTAAATTAACGATATCATATTCTATACGGTTAAGACTTGTAAAACCACGTTTTGGTAAACGTTTAAATAATGGTGTTTGACCACCTTCAAATCCTGGTCTTACTCCTCCTCCACTACGAGCATTTTGCCCTTTGTGGCCACGTGTACTAGTTTTTCCTAAACCACTACCTGTTCCACGGCCAACACGTTTTTTACTGTGTCTAGCGCCTGCAACTGGTTTTAATTCATGTAATTTCATAGTTGATCGCCTCCTATAACACTTCTACTAAATGACTGACAGTAGCAATCATTCCTCTAATTGCATCATTATCGGGTTTCGTTACAACTTGATTGATCTTAGTTAATCCTAAAGCTTTTAGTGTTCTACTTTGATTTGGATTGCGTGCTATTCCACTTCTAACTAATTTAATTTTAACTTCTTTAACTTTAGCCATATTAACCTACAATCTCCTCAACAGTTTTGTCCCTAATTTGAGCAACATCTTCTAATGTTCTAAGTTCACTTAAACCTTTAATAGTAGCACGCACTATATTAAGTGGAGTGTTAGAACCTAATGATTTAGATAGAATGTTTTGGATACCAGCAAGTTCAACTACAGCACGAACAGGTCCACCAGCAATAACTCCAGTTCCATCAATAGCAGGTTTTAAGAATACTCGCCCACCACCATGAACTCCTGTGATTTCATGTGGTATAGTTGTGTTAACGATTGGTACTTGTACTAAACTCTTCTTAGCATCCTCAACTGCTTTTTTAATAGCATCTGGGATTTCGATAGCTTTTCCAGTTCCTACGCCAACTCTTCCTTTTTTATCACCAACTACTACAACAGCGCTAAAACGGTAACGACGTCCACCTTTAACAACTTTTGTAATATGGTTAATACTTACAACTCGTTCTTCGAATTCTTTATCAATTTTTTGAAAATCTTTCTTTCTCTTATCTTGACGCATTCATTTACCTCCTAGAACTTTAATCCTGCGGCTCTAGCAGCATCAGCTAATGCTTTTACTCTACCATGGAATAAGAATCCTCCACGGTCAAAAACCACAACATCTATATTTTTTTCTTTAGCTCTTTTCGCAATTAAAGTTCCAACTTCTTTTGCAGCTTCAACATTTGAGCCTTTTTCTAATTTTAATTCTTTATCAATACTTGACGCACTTGCTAAAGTAACACCTGTAACATCATCTATTAATTGCGCATAAATGTTTGTATTTGAACGATAAACATTTAAACGTGGTGAAGAAGACGTTCCAATAACATTTTGTCTTATTCGTAAATGACGTTTTTGTCTTGTTTCATTACGCGATTTTTTTGTAATCATTATTTCTCGTCTCCTTTCTACTTAGCTTTCTTTCCTTCTTTTCGACGAACAGCTTCGCCACGGTAACGGATACCTTTTCCTAGATATGGTTCTGGTTTTCTAATTTCTCTAATTTCTGCAGCAAATTGACCAACAGCTTGTTTATTAACACCTTTTACGTTAATTTCAGTTGCACTTGGTACAGTGACAGTAAGTCCTGCAGGAATTGGTTTTTCAATTAAATGAGAATATCCAGCATTTACTACTAAGACATTTCCTTTTAATGATGCACGATAACCAGTACCTTGTATTTCTAAAGTTTTAGTATATTCGTTATGAACACCTTCTACCATATTGTGTAGTAGTGATCTAGTAGTTCCATGAATACTTTTGTGTTCAATAGAATCACTTGGACGAACAACTTTAACTTCACCTTCATTTACTTCAATTTTCATTTCAGGATGAAAAGTAGCGGAAAGTTCACCTTTAGGTCCCTTTACAACTACCAAATTATCTGGGTTAACAGTAACAGTCACACCTTCAGCTAGCTTGATAATTTTATTACCAATACGTGACATAATCTTTCTTCCTCCTTCTACCAAACGTAAGCTATAACTTCGCCGCCAAAATTTTGTTTGCGTGCTTCTCTATCAGTCATAACTCCATTTGATGTTGAAACAATTGCAATACCTAAACCATTTAATACTTTAGGTAGTTCAGTTGCTTTTGCATAAAGACGTAATCCCGGTTTGGAAATTCGCTTTAATCCTTTAATTACTCGTTCTTTCTTATCAGTATATTTCATAGTTACTCTTAAAATACCTTGCTTGTCATTTGGGATAAGCTCGATATCATAAATATAACCTTCATTTTTAATTACATTCAAAATTTCTAACTTGATTTTTGATGCTGGAATCTCAACATATTCATGCTTTCTTTGGTTTGCATTACGAATACGTGTAAGCATATCAGCAATTGGATCAGTCATTACCATTTAGATGGCCTCCTTCCAATGTTTTCTTACCAACTTGCTTTAGTAACGCCAGGTATTTCACCTTTGTGCGCTAATTCTCTAAAGCAAAGACGGCATAATTTGAATTTACGAAAAACTGCATGTGGTCTTCCACATCTTTCGCAACGTGTGTATTTTCTAACTTCAAATTTTGGTTTACGTTTATTTTTTATTATTAATGATTTTTTTGCCATGGTATCTCCTTTACTACTTCTTGAAAGGCATTCCGAGTAATGTTAATAACTCTCTGCCTTCCTCATCAGTTTTGGCAGTTGTAACAATTACAATGTCCATCCCACGAATTTTTAATACTTTATCATAATTAATTTCAGGGAAAATTAATTGTTCCTTAATGCCAATTGTGTAATTCCCACGTCCATCAAAAGAATTTTTACTTAAACCTCTGAAGTCACGAACACGTGGTAAAGAAATTGAAACCAATTTATCGAAGAATTGGTACATTCTTTCACCTCTAAGAGTTACTTTACAACCTATTGCAACATTTTCACGTAGTTTAAATGCTGCAATTGATTTTTTAGCTTTAGTAACTACTGGTTTTTGACCAGAAATTTGTCTTAAGTCTTCAACAGCCGCATCAATTAACTTGGAATTATGAATAGCATCGCCAACTCCCATATTAACAACTATTTTTTCTAACTTTGGTACCTGCATAACAGAAGTGTATGAAAACTTTTTAATCATAGCAGGCATTACATTATCTTTATACTCTTTTAAAACTCTATTCATCTTCATTCCTCCTATTTATCTAGCACATTGCCAGATTTTTTTGCATAGCGGACTTTTTTACCATCAACGATCTTCTTACCAAGTCTAGTTGGTACATTAGTCTTAGTCTCTACATATTTCACATTAGAAATATGGATAGGAGCTTCTTTTTTGATGATTCCACCATCTGGATGTGAATTTGAAGGTCTTGTATGTCTTGAAACTATATTAACTCCTTCGACAACAACACGATTTGTTTTCTTTAATACTTTTAATACTGTACCAGTTTTTCCTTTGCTATCGCCAGTAATAACTAAGACAGTATCTCCTTTTTTAATTAACATAAATTTTCCTCCTTATAGAACCTCAGGAGCTAAAGAGACAATTTTCATATAATCTCTTTCACGAAGTTCACGAGCAACTGGACCAAAGATACGAGTACCTTTTGGAGTTTTGTCATCGCGAATGATTACTGCTGCATTATCATCAAATTTGATGTATGAGCCATCATTTCTTCTTTTTCCTGTTTTAGTTCTAACAATTACAGCTTTTACTATTTCACCCTTTTTAACAGTTCCTCCAGGAGTAGCACTTTTTACAGTAGCAACAATGATATCACCAATATTAGCATATTTACGGCTAGTACCGCCTAATACTTTAATTGTTAATATTTCTTTAGCTCCCGAGTTATCTGCAACTTTTAATCTTGTTTCTTGTTGTATCATAACTAGCTAACCTCCTTAGATTTGCTCAGCACGTTCAACAATTTGCACTAATCTAAAATGTTTTAACTTAGAAAGAGGACGAGTTGCCTCAACCTTAACTACATCTCCGATTCTTGCATCATTGTTTTCATCATGTGCAGTCAATTTTGTAGTGAATTCGACACGCTTGCCATATAGTGGGTGGCGGCGATAAGTAGTCACTGCGACTTTAATAGTCTTATCTTCTTTATCTGAAACAACTTTTCCAGTATAAACTTTTCTATTATTTCTTTCCATTATTTGCCTCCTTACTTAAGAGCAGCGCGTTCACGTTCTGTAAGAACGGTCTTCATACGAGCTATTTGTTTTTTTGTTTTTCCAAGTTGTGCAGTATTTTCTAATTTACCAACAGCAGCTTGAAATCTCAAATTGAATAATTCTTGTTTTAATTCTTTTATTCTTTCTTCAATAGTGGCTTCATCTAATTTTCTAATTTTGTCAGTTTCTGTTTCACGAACAACTTTTTCAACTACAACTTTTTTCTCTTTTTTAGCCATTATTTTTCACCACTTTCTCTCGTAACAACTTTTGTAGTCACTGGTAATTTGTGAGATGCAAGACGTAATGCTTCTTTAGCAATTTCTTCATCTACGCCACCAACTTCAAACATAATTGTTCCTTTTTTTACTACTGCTACGTATCCTTCTGGAGCACCTTTACCTCCACCCATACGTACTTCTAGAGGTTTCTTAGTATATGCCATGTGTGGGAATATTCTAATCCATACATTACCTGCACGTTTCATATAACGAGTCATAGCAATACGTGCTGATTCAATTTGTTGAGATGTAATCCAAGAACCTTGTTGTGCTTGTAATCCATACTCTCCAAAGTTAACTGTTTTCGCTCCTTTAGCCTTACCTTCATAACTAACGCGGTGAGGACGACGAAACTTTGTTCTTTTTGGCATTAACATAAATTATTCCTCCTTCTTTGCTTTCTTAGTAGGTAAAACTTCTCCTTTGCAAATCCAAACTTTAACACCTAATTTACCATATGTAGTGTTAGCTTCAGCAATAGCATAATCGATGTCGCTTCTTAGAGTATGTAAAGGAACTGTTCCTTCACTATATCCTTCTCTACGAGCCATTTCTGCTCCGCCTAAACGACCTGAGATAGAAGTTTTAATTCCTTTAGCTCCTGCTCTCATTGTTCTTTGGATTGCCATCTTTTGAACACGTCTAAATGATGCACGATTTTCTAATTGTTCAGCCATATTTCTAGCAACTAAAGTTGCATCTAAATCTGGATTTTTGATTTCAACAACCGTTAAGAAGATTGTCTTACCTGTTTTCTTTTGTAATTCTTCAACTACTTGATTTTTTGTAGAACCTTCACGACCAATTACAACACCTGGTTTAGCAGTGTGAACAGTAATCATGATCTTAGTTTTAGTTCTTTCAATTTCTATTCTTGAAACATACGCTTTTTTATAGAATTCATTAATGAACTCACGAATCTTTAAATCTTCATGTAGAAGCGTAGGTACTTCTTTTTTATTTGCATACCATTTTGAATCCCATTCACGGATTATACCAATTCTTAATCCAATCGGGTTAACTTTTTGTCCCATTGAGATCCTCCTAATTTCTTTCCTCAAGAACAATTGTGATGTGGCTAGTTCTCTTTAAGATTCTATTTCCACTACCTTTTGCTCTTGGTAAATATCTTTTTAATGTAGGTCCTTCATCTACATATGCTTCTTTCACATATAATAAACTTTGGTCCATTTTCAAATTATTAACAGCGTTAGCTGCTGCTGATTTTAAAACTTTTTCTACTACTACACTTGATGCTTTAGGAGTTAATCTTAGAATTGCTGCTGCATCTGCAACATTTTTCCCTCTAACTAAATCAACTACTAAGCGCACCTTACGTGGAGCTATACGAACAGTTCTAGCGATTGCTTTTGCTTCCATTTAGTTACCTCCTATTTCTTACCTGGCGCAGCCTTTTTATCTTTACCGTGTCCGCGGTAAGTTCTAGTAGGTGCAAATTCACCTAGCTTATGCCCAACCATATCTTCAGTTACATATACCGGTACATGTTGTTTGCCATTGTAAACAGCAATTGTTAGACCAATAAAGTCAGGGAAGATTGTTGAACGGCGTGACCATGTTTGTATTACTTTTTTTGATTTGGAACTATTTTGAACTTCCACTTTTTTCATTAAGTGTTCATCAATAAAAGGTCCTTTTTTTAATGAGCGTGCCATAATATTACTCCTTTCTAATTGCTGGTACGGCGTCTAACGATTAAGTTCGTAGACTTTTTCTTTGGATTACGAGTCTTAACACCTAAAGCTCTCTTACCCCATGGAGTCATAGGAGCTTTACGTCCAATTGGTGTACGTCCTTCACCACCACCATGAGGGTGATCATTAGGATTCATTACAGAACCTCTAACTGTAGGTCTAACGCCTAAGTATCTAGTTCTTCCTGCTTTACCAATATTGATTAATTCGTGATCTGAGTTGCCTACTTCACCTACTGTAGCGCGGCATACACCTAATAATTTTCTAACTTCTCCACTTTGTAGACGAACAATAACATAACGATCTTCACGACCTAGAATTTGTGCACTAGTTCCTGCAGAACGAGCTAATTGTCCACCCTTACCTGGATGCATTTCAATATTATGAATAAATGTACCAACTGGAATTTTTTCAAGAGGTAAGCTATTTCCTACTTTAATATCTGATTCTGGACCAGATACAATTTCTTGACCTACTTTAATTCCTTTAGGTGCGATAATATATCTTTTTTCACCATCTACATAATTGATTAAAGCAATAAATGCAGATCTATTTGGATCATACTCAATTGTAGCTACTTTTCCTACAATATTGTCTTTATCTCTTTTAAAGTCAATAACACGATATTTTCTCTTATGTCCTCCACCTTGATGACGAACTGTGATTTTACCAGTGTTATTACGTCCACCTTTTTTCTTTAATGGTTCTAGTAAACTTTTTTCCGGTTTATCAGTAGTGATTTCACTGAATGTTAAACCAGTCATGTTACGACGACCATTAGTAATCGGTTTAAATTTCTTAATTGCCATTGGAAACCTCCTTAGACTTCAAACACATCTAGGGTTTGTCCTTTTTGTAAAGTAACAACTGCTTTACGGACTGCTGGAGAAAATCCATCATATTTACCCACGCGACGTGCTTTTTTTCTAACATTAATCACATTGATACTTTCAACAGTTACATTAAATAGCTCTTCAATAGCTTTTTTAATTTCAACTTTATTTACACCTTGCATAACTTCAAAAGTGTATTTTCCAGTATCAACTAGTTTAGTTGTTTTTTCTGTAATAAGGGGGCGTTTAATAATATCATAAGCTGTTTTCATTATTTTAAGTCCTCCTCATATTTTTTGATTGCTTCTTGAGTTGTAACATACATATCAGCATTGATTAAATCATAAACGCTTAAATGTTGTTTTGTTTGTACATATACATTTGGTATATTTCTTCCAGCTGTAAATAGGTTAAAATCTTCTTCAGTTGTAATTACAACGATTTTACCTTGAGCATTTAAATTCCCTAAAATTTCAACTAAAGTTTTAGTTTTGAAATCAGCTAATTCAAACTTATCAACAACGATAATGTTTTTGTTTGCAAACTTATCTGTTAATAATGATTTTAATGCTAACTTAACAACCTTTTTATTTACTTTTACACTATAACTTCTAGGTGTTGGACCAAATACAACACCACCGCCGCGCCATTGAGGAGATCTAATGCTTCCTTGACGAGCGCGTCCTGTTCCTTTTTGACGCCAAGGTTTTCTTCCACCGCCTCTTACTTCAGTACGAGTTTTAGTTTTGTGAGTTCCTTGACGCATTGCAGCACGTTCTGCGTTTACCACGTCATATACTGCTTGCATGTTTGGTTCAATTCCAAATACATTTTTATTTAGATTGATTTTTCCAACTTCAGCACCTAATTGGTTATATACTACGATACTAGGCATCTTTTTCTCCTTTCTTAAATTTCGGCATTAATGGCAGGAGTGTTTGCTTTTACACCATTTGAAATAACAACAAATGATTTCTTAGCTCCTGGTACATTACCTTTAATTAACATAATATTTTTTTCTAAATCAATTTTAACTACTTCTAAGTTTTGAACAGTAACTTGTTCTCCACCCATTCTACCCGGCATTTTCTTCCCTGGCTTAATTCTAGCAGAGTTAATATCTCCCATACCACCAATTCCACGGTGATAACCAGATCCGTGAGCCATTGGCCCTCTTCCGAAATTATAACGTTTGATAACACCTTGGAAACCTTTCCCTTTAGATGTTCCAGTTACGTCAACAATTTCTCCTTCTGTGAAGATATTTGCCTTAACCTCTTGACCAACCTCAAAGATTTGCATTTCCTCTCCCGCGATTTCTTTGATGAAGCGCTTAGGGTTGGCATTTGCTTTTTTAACATGCCCCATTTCTGGTTTGTTAGCTAATCTTTCAGGTTTATCAGCATATCCAATTTGCACAGCTTGATAACCATCAGTTTCAACTGTTTTCTTTTGTAATACAACATTAGGACTAACTTCAATTACTGTAACTGGAATTAGTACGCCATCTGCTGTGAAGATTTGAGTCATTCCGACTTTTCTACCTAAGATTCCTTTGGCCATGAGTTTCACCTCCTACTTTACTCATTATTTTAGGATAATATCAACACCAGCTGGAATTTCCAAATGGATTAGAGCATCCATAGTTTTTGGAGTTGTTTCGATGATGTCGATTAGACGTTTGTGAGTTCTTCTTTCAAATTGTTCACGTGAATCTTTATATTTATGTGGTGAACGGATAATCGTGAAAACCTCTTTTTCTGTTGGAAGCGGAATAGGACCAGATACTACTGCACCAGTCTTTTTTGCAGCCTCAACAATTCGTTTTGCAGATTGATCTAACAATCTATGATCGTAAGAAATTAATTTAATTCTTAACGCTGACTTTGCCATAATGTTCCTCCTTTGCATGCATTTTATAATGTAGCTTCGGCTCCATGCGAATTCCCTAATAGCAGGTCGGCAACGCACCCGTGCGTATCAGCAACCTCGCATATCACTGCCTCTCTAAAAGCCTTATATATATTACCAAAACACAACTTTAATGTCAAGAAATATTTTCTTTTTTTTACACATATTTTAACAATTAGCTTTCAAAAATTGGCATTAGCCCCCCTATACTATTATAATCAGATTTTTGATTCTCATTAAACTTAATGAAAATTTCCTACAGCATATTATAAAAAAACTCGAGTTTGCGGAGTCTCGAGTTCTTTTATGTCTTAATCAAATAAACATGGAGGCGTTTATTGTACCCTTATTATATCTAATGATAAACTATGCTTCAACTGATATGCACTTTTATTTTGACAATCAAAATAAAAGACTTCTAGAATTACTAGATGTCTTACCTTTTTTAATATTTTTCTTCTGCATTACTCGAAGGATCACAAACAACGCCAATAAATAAAGGAATGTCAGCAGAATAAATCGCATAGATAAATGGTCTATTTAAATTAAAATCGACAATTTCTGTAACCTCTACAGACTCATCTCCTACTATTCCTGTATAAGCTGCAGCCTTCCCACCTTCTTCGTCAATTTCGATAAATGTTTTTTGGTACATCTTATCAACAAAGACACCATCATTTGTTAGAGGACTAAAATCAGCCACACCAAACACTCTATTAATTCCCATACTTTGTGCATATTCAACAAAATTAAAACTGCTTTTATATGTATATTTAGGAATTCTATAATTAACCAAATAATTACTAATAATTTTTCGACTTAAAGATTCTCTTACTTTTGTTCTATCTTTCACAAACTCTTCAAAATTTACAGAAGTATATGGTGCGACAAACTTTATTTCAAAACCATTTTTAAATCTTAAAGAACTCATTTCATATTCATCGCTCTTAAAATAAGAACCATCAAGTTGTTGATTCATATATTCAACTTGTTTATCAAGTCCGAAGAATGTATCAAATTTATTTAATTTTTTATCAAACTTTTCTTTCCATTCATCATAAAAATAAACAGCATTCAAAAGAACAAAGACAACAGTTGCATCTAAATCGTTAAAATCATTTTCACCTAACTTACCACCTGTATTATCACTAACCCATTTACCAATTGCTTTTTTATCATCTGTACTAGAAAAGTCAACCCCATAACTAGAAGCATAATATTTATCCCTTAAAACTTCTAAGGATTGATCATTATATACTCTATTTTTGCTTAGCCAAATACTGTTAGCAATACTAAATGTGGAAATGCTATTTTTATATGTAAGTTTTTTATATAGATTTTGATTAACCTCTCTTAAGGTTTCAATATCATCAACAAAAAGGGCATTCAAAACTTCTTCTCTAGTTTCATTCGCAGTCAATTCCGCAAGCTCTGATAAAGCTATATAAAAACTTAGAGGAGAATACATTCCGTTTCTTCCTTCTAATAAATCAGATGCAGTCTTATAAGAAAAATCAAGCAATGCATCTTTAAATGTAGAATCCATTTCAATATTACTATACTGACTGCCTATTACTTTCTTATAATCCGTTTTTTGTAATTTCTCGACTTCATAAAATGCATGTTTCCCATATGCATTATTGCAACCAGTTAATACACCTAGCAATAAAATAAATAGAAAAATTAAATACTTTTTCATTTTACACCACCTTTATTATATAAGAGACTTTAATTCTACACTTCTTCATCAAGTATAATTGAAACACCAACTATACCCGCCAAGATCAATAATTAACAAATTCGTTTTTTTATTCAGCCTCTACTTATTATACGTATGAGTATCAGATTTTATTGGTATAATAAAAAATGTTTTATATTTTAAAATCCTGAGGGTAGTAAAACATTATAACGTTTTTAACTGAAAATCACCTTGTCTTTTTACAGCAAAAATTCCGAGGGTAGCAAAACCCTGATGAAAGAATGGAAATGCTTGATAAGGTCTTTATACAGCAAAAATTCCGAGGGTAGCAAAACGTTATAGATGCTGTAATCCACTCAGTGACAGTCTTTATACAGCAAAAATTCCGAGGGTAGCAAAACTAGATTTTGAAAGCAAATTTGAAAAAACTAGTCTTTATACAGCAAAAATTCCGAGGGTAGCAAAACGCAGTAGATAGACAAGCGTTATATCAAACAGTCTTTATACAGCAAAAATTCCGAGGGTAGCAAAACTATATAGTGTTCCAGGTTTAATTGACCATTGTCTTTATACAGCAAAAATTCCGAGGGTAGCAAAACTTATTCCCAACAATTTTAATAAACGTATTTGTCTTTATACAGCAAAAATTCCGAGGGTAGCAAAACATACTTTGTATCTATTTCTCTATCAGGTATGTCTTTATACAGCAAAAATTCCGAGGGTAGCAAAACGTGTAGTTTGTTCACCTTGTTTCAAGGTATGTCTTTATACAGCAAAAATTCCGAGAGTAGCAAAACTATCTTGTAAATATGCTTAAAATAGCCATTGTCTTTATACAGCAAAAATTCCGAGGGTAGCAAAACTTATTCCTGCAAGTGTACGTTTGCATGTATGTCTTTATACAGCAAAAATTCCGAGGGTAGCAAAACAACATTAGTGAATTAGCACACTTATACATTGTCTTTATACAGCAAAAATTCCGAGGGTAGCAAAACGAACTCTATCTATCGTTCTACCAATCTCAAAGTCTTTATACAGCAAAAATTCCGAGGGTAGCAAAACAGTATAGGCAGTTTAGACATTGAAATAAGAGTCTTTATACAGCAAAAATTCCGAGGGTAGCAAAACAGAGGGAGTGGGGGCTTGCTACTATGTTATGTCTTTATACAGCAAAAATTCCGAGGGTAGCAAAACACGTATCAATCAATTTTAAAATGTTTTTTGGTCTTTATACAGCAAAAATTCCGAGGGTAGCAAAACAAAGTTAGGAGGATAACATGGAAGCAAAAAGTCTTTATACAGCAAAAATTCCGAGGGTAGCAAAACACATTATCACCCTTTCTAGTATATATTCGTGTCTTTATACAGCAAAAATTCCGAGGGTAGCAAAACTAAAGTTCCCCAAATGTCCTACGAATAATTGTCTTTATACAGCAAAAATTCCGAGGGTAGCAAAACGTTGCAAACTCAGTTAATCCAGTTACAGCAGTCTTTATACAGCAAAAATTCCGAGGGTAGCAAAACTGCAATTTAAAGGTATTTCGAGAAAATTAGGTCTTTATACAGCAAAAATTCCGAGGGTAGCAAAACTTAGATGCTTAAAAGGAACTACTACTACTGGTCTTTATACAGCAAAAATTCCGAGGGTAGCAAAACATTCAATTAATAATCGTTAGAAGCAGTGGTGTCTTTATACAGCAAAAATTCCGAGGGTAGCAAAACTTAATAAAAATACTACTAACAAATACAGCTAGTCTTTATACAGCAAAAATTCCGAGGGTAGCAAAACAATCAATACATTTATTTCTAGCTCTATTAGGTCTTTATACAGCAAAAATTCCGAGGGTAGCAAAACTAGCTAGAAAAATATTATTAACTTCTGGTCGTCTTTATACAGCAAAAATTCCGAGGGTAGCAAAACCTCAAATATAGTATACCATATTTGAAATTTATAGTAAATTTTTAATTTTTATGCGTTCTAAAAAATCAACATTACAATTTATATAGTGTTTATTCAAAGCATCTATTATATTATTTCTCATTTGTTCTATACTTATATCTCTAGGACTTTCTAAGATAAACTCATATATATCTTCTTCGCTATATAAATCAAGTGTGTTTTTATTTAATAAAAATGTATTTTTTATACTGAAACAATCTCTTTCAATTTTTAATGGAAAAACTAATACTTTAATATTGCTTAGTTTTATTGTTTGTATTTTAGTTAATATTTTATTTGTCAGTAAAGGTAATTCAATAAAGCATATTGCTTTATTTAGTTTGTTTGATGAATATATTTTTTCTATAATATCTAACTGAAATATTATTATTTCATCGTAATCTAAGCTATAATAGTTTGCTTCCATTTCTTCTTTTAATATAGCAACGTTAAGAGATTTAATTAGCGATTTCGCATTTATCTCTAGAAATGAAGAATGTAAATTGAAAGAATCTAGTGTTAAATTAGTATTGTTATTTATATAGTCATCCAAAACAACTGTAAGTAATTGGTTTATGGTATTAACTTCATCTAAGTATTCAACATCTACAAACAAACTCTCATAGTATTTCAATAGCAATGATTTTGATCCGAGTTTTACATCGCTATTTAAATCATAATTGTGATTCAGTTCAAAAAAATCCCAGTATCTAACATCTATCTCTTTATCGTTAAACATTAGATTGTATTTCTTCAAATAGTGTCCTTGATATTCTGATAAATGATTTTTATCAAAGTATCCTTTAATGGCTTTCTTTAATTCATATAATTCCAATATATTTCCAACAATTAGTTTGTAGTTTTCAATTCCAAAACTAATAGTTTTATTAATATATTCAAAGCTTAACTTATCTATATTATCCTCCTTACAATATTAACATTGGATCAATTGTTATAATATTTTCCTGATTTGTTCTTCCACCAATAATTATCTTCATTTTAGAGTATTGTTTTTCAGTTACCATCATAATTCTTATATGACCGTGTTTAGGTGCTTTATCTTGTATAAAACTTATATGTTTTTGTGCCGCATCTCTATTATTAAATATCTTTGAATAAACTGAATATTGAATCATCATATATCCATTTTGAATTAACAACTTACGAAAATTACTATATCTTTTAATATCTTGTTTCGTAAAAGTAGGTAGATCAAAAAATAATATTAATCGCATAAACTCATATATCATAATATTTGAATTCTGGGATAATTAGTTCTTCAATCCCCTTATCTAATACATCTAAAATATTATTGATATAGAGGTATACAACATTAAAAAATGTATGCTTTTCTCCGTTGTATATCATCTTCTTAGTTGTTAACTTTATTAAATTTATCCTATGCTCTCTTGTAAGAATATCTTCCTTCATTAAATTCTTATAAACATAATCGTCTATAATAGGTCTAAAAACTTCTATAATATCATCAGATAAATTAAAGATATTTTCTGCACCTCTGTGAAATATACCTATTGATGGATTAAGCCCTCTTGATAAAACAACTTTTGAAATCTGAGATCTTAGAATGCTATAGCCATAATTAAGCCCAGCATTTACCGCATCATCCTCAAACCTTATAAATCCATTCCCAAACAATTCTCTAAAGTACATTTTTGCGCTTAGTCCTTCCCTATTCCCAGGGTCACCATTTTTTACTTCTTCAGCAAATGAATATAACTTATTGATTACTGCATAGTCCTTCTTGTGTTTTTCCAATAACTGACATTGATTTGTTATTTTTCCCTTTACTATTTTGGAATGCAAAATAGATTTTATATCTTCATTCCACTCAAATTGTCTTTTTATTATCTTGGGCATTTGATTGTTTCCCTTGATTGGAAAAACAATTGATCTGGGCATATGATCTATACCACATAATAAAATATTAACTTTGTTTTCAATACACTTATTAATTAAATTAACAGATAATGTTGATTTGTAATTGTCTATAATAAGGGAGTGAATATCTGATAAAGGTATTGTTACCTCACTATCATTTTTCTTTATTTTTATATTATCTAAATATAAAGAAAGATATTGACTCTCTTCTATATAAACTATTCTCCAACCCATAAAAATAAAAAAGGAGGCATCTGTTATCATTAAATGATACATGCAATGCCTCGAATTCGGGATATATCCTTGCGGGATAAACCCTTGTTTTGCTAGATCCTCAGGATCTTTGCTGTATAAGCACTCTTGCTACTAAGTGCACTTTATTATAGCATATTACAATTTTAATTTCAAGGCTTCTTTTTCAACTTTATACAAATTCCCCAATACATCTGAATGATATTTGGTCATATTTACAATTGTCTTGTTTATTGTAATCTTAATACGATTATCCTTATTTGTATTAAAATGTAGCGGTTTTACCTCGACTTTATTAGCCTCTTCTGAATTTGTGCCAACAAATCTATATAACATCATATCTCTATAATCCTTTTCCTGCTTACATATTTCTACAAACTCATTCCGATTTAACGAGAATTGGAATTCAAAATCAGAGTTAATTCCTCTTCTATTTAGTTCATCTTCATACCACTGTTTATTAATATAGTATCCATCTTTGTTTGTATATATATTCGCATAACGTATTGTAAGAAACTTATATAAGCCTACTGAATCCTTATAAAAATCTGTTCTATATGGACTAACTTGTAATAAAGCAACTTTTGTTTTGTTCGTATTTAAATTATATTTATGTGAAATATCAACATGACTCTTTAACCTCTTAAGATAATATTTTACTGATTTCACAATCGGTCCATCATTATACCTTGATACTTTTCTAATATACCCGTGTTCATTTTTATATATTTCAAAAGGGTTTAATTCTTTTTTCTCTTTATCAATCGGTGTATTATAGACTATGTTTTTTAAGAGTTCAAAAGTTTTTGGATCAACTTTAGACATTAATATCTTATCGAATTTACTTTCACGTATATCTTTTGCAAGTTTAATACCTTCATCACCATAAATATTCTTATACTTACTTAGAATTTTATCCTCTCCGTCTACACTTCTTACACCATATATTGTTTCGTCAGTAAATTGTCTATTCGGTTTTCTATCAACCTTATGTGATATTTTATATTCACCATCATAGATAATATAATCATTTAGTTTTTTTAACTTTGAAATAAACCTAATATATCCAGAATCAAAGAATTCATTTTCACTGACTATATTTAGTACTTCTCCTGTTTCCTCATCATACTTTATTTGATTTTCTAACAATAATTTATTTAAATATCCTTGTTTTTTTATTCCTGCAACAATTAATGCATCAACAATATGATGATAAAAATAATCCCTATTTTTTATCAACCCAGATTTTTGTCTAAATATGTTTGTTATAGCACCCCTAACAGTATGAACCTTTGTATCAATTGAGTTTGCATTAAAGTAGTTAGTTAGTGTATCTAAAATAGTTCTTGAAGCATATCTAGTATCAACTAAGTTTCTCTCTATAAATTTTCTTCTTACGCTGAACTTAGTAATTTCTTCTTCAAACAATAAGTTATTGAGTTTTTTTCTAGATATCTGGTTATTTTTTTTCAAAGCTAGTGCATAAGTTTTAAATTCTTCATATGACCATCCAGAACTTTTTCCTGATTTTAAGAATTTAAAAGGTGTTGCATTTCCCTTTAGGTGATTATATTCAGATAAAACTAAGACCTTATTATTCATCGAATCATCTAAAGATATAGATATAGGTATAATATGGTCTATTTCATAAGCCTTTGGATCATGAAGCAAACGATACAAATCTATAGGCCTTCCGCTATAAAGGCATTTTGCATCTTGTTCCATATATAATCTAATTTTATGTCTTAAAACCTTGTTTAGCTTAACACCTTTTGCAATTACTTCACATTTTTTATTAAGTTCTTCTCCACGTTTTTGGCTTTCTGTTATTTTTCTTTGTTCTTCTAGACTATTTCTATCTCTTGCAGTCTCAATTACAATAGAATCTAATTCTCCATATTGTTTTCTAATTGCATTAATTACTTTTAAGCTTTCATTTTGAGCTCTTTTTGCAACAGGACTTAATATTGCTTCATCATCAAATGGAATATTCTTCATACCTTTCAAATTGCTTTTCTTCCCTTTATTTATAAGCCCAGTTCTAGTAAGTATTTGCATTTGGTTATCATTAGTAGCCATTAATTCAGGTATTATTATATTCATTGCTTTATACGATATTGAGTGATATCCTGTAATTCCAGAAATATTTGCAAATTGTTCTGCAACTTCTTTTTCAAAAAGATTTGGATCAATCTCTTGAATTGCACTAACTCTATCAGTAATTCCTTTTACCCTTGTAAGGATATCAATTATTTTATCAACATATTCTTTATTTTCAACAATCTCTTTTAACTTAGGACTATTATTCTTTTTAAGAACACTTAATATCTTCTTATAACCTTTAAATTCCGTTAATAAAGAGTTATCATTTTTATCAATTCTAAACCCTGTTACTAAGTATTCATCCACACCTAGATATTTGATAAGATTCTTTGGTGATATCTCACCTTTTTTATTTATGTATTCATTTATTATCTCGTTTTTCTGTTCTGTAGTAATTCCTTCGCCATCTACTTTTAAATTATTCAAATCATTCAAGAAGTTAAATAAATCTGCTCTATAACTCATTTTTGGTGCGCAAGGTTCATCAGAAAAAATAGAACATTTCCCTCTCATTTTTTCAATCATATCCATATGTTTGATTTTACCATTTTTATCATAGAACCACTGACCATATGGTGTAGGGGAATTTTTACTTCCTGGTCCATCATAATATTCTCTTTTTCTTGCAATCAATTCTAATATATCTTTTTTAAGATCATTTGTAATCTCTTGATTTTTAAATATAGCTTCTGCTTCTTTTAAGTAATCAGAGGTTTTGAAATTGTTATATGTTCCTCTAATGTTTTCACCATTAGATAACCTCTCCAACTGTAACTGACAAATATAGTAATCTTTCTGTCTCAAATATTTTTCATTTGATGTTAGTACAGCTTTTGTTGACTGGTCGTCTTTAAGTTTAGATTCATCATCTTCAATAGTATCCAGGATACTTCCACGACGTTTTACTATGTGTAAAAAAGCTGTAGCAAATTCTTCATTAGTTAATTGCTCACTTAACCCTTTTACTCTAATTTCATATGGATTATTTAAAGCAACAAAATCATCATTAATAATATTGTGTTTTTTTAGAAGTTTTTTTAAATCAATAATTCTCTGCTGTCTTCTTCTCTTAAGTCTTCTACCTCCCCTTTTAGTTCTTCTTTTCAAATTTTCTGCTGCAGTACCTTCAGGAAAAAGCCTGACACCTTTATCAACAATTTCATCAGTTTCAATATCGATCAAACCCCAACCAACTGATGTAATTCCTATATCCAAACCTAATACAAGTTTTCCCATGTAATCCTCCTTTTTTTCAATTTTATCACAATACTTTCCACAATACAACAAAAGGATTAACATTAAGCCATAAATAATAAAATAAAAAGTTATACCAATGCATAACTTTTTTACTTTTTCTATATTTATATTTTAAAATCTCCAAACTCTTCAGTCTCATTTATATATTCTTCTAGTTGGTTCTTAAAAATTTCTGCCCTAGATTTTTTTAGAACAAAATCATACTTTTTATTATTTACATATATAATAATAGTTTTCTTCCCAAAAAGATAATTTATCCCAAAATATTCTTCTAGCTTTGTAATACTATGAAGTTTTATTTTTGCTTCTTTGTTTCCTTTACAGTAGATTATTGAATTATCATTAATGTAAAAAGATATTTTCGAATATGATTTTAAGATATGATAAATTATTATAATTACATATAAAATAAAAAACACATAAATATATAACATATCAAAATATAATCCTGTTACGATAAATATTAATCCCAAAAATATTGTAATTAATATATTTACTATAACTGCTTTTAAAAAACTTTCAAATACATTTAATCTATCCATATAATATCTTTTCATAATTATTCTCCATTATTTTTTAGATAATTCTTTATATATCCTCATTAAGCCATCTTCTATTTTTACACTTACGTTAAACCCCAATTCTTTTTTTGCTTTATCAATGTTTGCGCAACTATATAGTATATCCCCAGCTCTACTTGGTAAGTAATTTATTTTCACATCTTTGTTTGTAAGATTGATTAGTGTTTTTCCTAAATCTTTGATTGAAGTAGATATACTAGTCCCAATATTATAAACACAAGGTGTAGTTAGTTTGGTTGTTGTTGCAAGTATATTTGCCCTTGCAACATCATCTACATAGACAAAATCTCTTGTGATACTGCCATCACCATAAATTGATAAATCTTCATTCTTTAATAGTCTATTCATAAAAATAGATATAACTCCAGAATAAACACTACTAGGATCTTGTTTTGGACCATAAACATTAAAATATCTCAAACCAACAGTTTCAATGTTATAGACTCTATTATATAAAGATGCATATAACTCATCCATATATTTACTAAGGGCATATGGGGATATTGAATTACCTATTCTATCCTCATTCTTTAATTTATCATTATTATCTCCATAGACCGCAGAACTAGATGCATAAATAACTCTTTTAATATTATTAATTCTAGCTGCCTCTAATATATTTACGAAACCATCAACATTTATAGAATTGTTTTCTAAAGGCATCTCTATTGATTTTGGCACAGATACTAATGCAGCTTGATGAATTACATAATCAATACCTTTTGTATTTTCTAAACAAGTATTAAAGTCTCTTATATCTCCTTCAATAAAACTAAAGTTTGGATGATTAATAATAGAATCCAAATTCTTAATATCCCCACTTGATAAGTTATCTATTACCCTTACCCAATTTCCTTCTTCTATTAAAATTTCACTTATTCTACTACCTATAAATCCAGCTCCACCTGTGATTAAATATTTAACCATAATATTACTCCTTGTTTTATTTCTTATGAATATTATAACAAAGTATACTTATTAATGAAAGATTTATATTTTAAAGAAATCAGATTTGTTTATATAAAAATCCTTTGACTTTTTCTTTATAATAATTATTAATCTGACTATAATAACTTTTATTATTATAATCTACATTTGTATAATTAGGATATCCTTGATTATATGGATTATTATATTGATTCGGGCGATTGTAAATTTTCATAATTTCTGAAGTTATCTTTAATAAATTCATATATATTGACTGCAACGAAAAAAGAGGATTGACTCCTCTTTTATTAGAACCAGAATGCTGCTCCTACGATTACCAACAAAATAAATAGAACCAATACGAAAGCATATCTATTTGATCCAAATCCACATCCTGTTGTAACAGGGAAGCAGCAAGGGTCAACTGGTTTACAACCATGTGCAAAATTACCAGCAGTCATTTATTACACCACCTTTCAATATAGTTTATGAAAAAACTTTTAGATTGACAATGACATTTAACTATAAATATATTTTTATTATCATATAAATTTTCACACTTTCATATAGATTAAAAGGGAGGACTTGTTATGAATGTAGTTAGTCAAGCAAAAATATCTTATGCGTATGCAATCGGAAATCTAAGAATAAAGAGTATAACTAACTCAAACCTTGTAACAACTGAAGTTAGAAGTGTAGAGTTATTAGCTAAAAAGACAGTTTCATCTGAAAACTTTAAACCTAACGATATAATTACATATACTTTAGTAATTCAAAATCCAGGTAATACAAAAGTTACTGATGTAGTTGTAAACGATGATTTATTTCACCAAAACTATATTGAAGGTAGTTTCAACTATCAATTAATGAATGATAGTAATACAGACATAGTAGTTACTAAAAATGATAATAATCTAATTTTTGAAATTAAAGAACTACTACCCAATGCTGTTTTAATCATTACTTATAAAGTAGAAATAGATAATCTAGAGGAAATAGCTATGGATATTAGAAATATTGCAAGTGTGCAAAGCAATGAAATCAAACCTTTTAAAACAAACAACATTGATTTAAAACAAAGATTTGCGAAAATAGAATGTACAAAAAAATGTGTTGATTATACATATTATAATACTGAACTTGCTTATAGTATTATATTAAAGAATATTGGTAATGTTGATGCAATTGATCTTGAAGTTGTAGATCAACTACCAAAAACTTTTGTTTTAGATTCTAAAAAACCTGTTTCTATCAACAATAACGAGATAGATATTTATACATTTGATGAAAGCACTGGTATTTTAAAGTTTATAGTTGAAAGAGTAGAAAGCAATTCTCAAGTTGAAGTTATAATTAAAGGTAGGATTGTAAAATAAAAAATTAGGGATTTCCCTAATTTTTTTCTTTTTTATCACGAAAGTAAAAAGGTTCATGATAATATTCCCTAAGGAACTCTTGTCAAACGATTTCCAACCAGCATACTTTCCCACATTATATTAATAATTATCCGCTAATGATTAATTAGTCCCCCCCGGAGGATAATTAAATTAGAGGTAAAACTTTTTAATTTTTCACCCACTATTATATAAAACGAAGAAAAGTTCATTTTTGTTCAATGAATTTTAAAAAAAGTATTTTTTTAAAAAAATACTTCTTCATTGACTATAAAAATCTTTTAATTTTTTGATTGCTTCACTATAAACTCTAGAAATTGTACCAGTTGGTTTTTCTAAAACATCTGCAACTTCTCTTCTTTTCAGATTGTAAACAATTGTTAGGGCTACAACATTGTATTCAAAGTCATTTAAGACTTGTTTTGCATCTAGATCAAACTCAGAAAATATAGACATATGGTCTTGATTACTTTCAACTTCATCAACTAATAACAAATATTCTTTTTTTGTTCTTAGATAATCTTTTGCTGTGTTTTTAGCAATCGTCAACAACCAAGCTTTAAAATTAGTATTTAATCTAAATTTATCTATATTATTCCACATCTTTAAAAAGCTATCTTGAACCAACTCTTTAGTTACTTCTGTATCACCTACAATAGTAAAGATTACATAGGATACTAAATTGAAATATTGGTCATAAATATATTCAAAAGCTTCTTGATTTTGTTGTTGCAATTGTTTGATCCAGTGTTTGTTTGCAGCCATGTAAAAGTCCTCTAAAGTTTATAATAGATTTCTAGTTTTGAAATCTTCTTAAAATATCGGGGTTTACTTTGTCTACATCTAGCAGCACAAAAACATCCACACTATTGAATGGTACATCTATGTATGCATCTTCTCCAAAGGTAGCTCCGATTTTTATATAACCCTTTATCAGTGCCGGCATTTGTTCTCTAACTTTCCTTAAGTCTATCTCGTGCTCTTTTATCAAGTTTATGTTGGACCTTGATTCTAATCTTGCCTGTACTCTCACGTCTTGTGGAGATAAATGGTTGTAGTAAATATATGATAGTGCTTGGTCATAACTAGATGGATCTATTCCTTGAAATGATCCTGTACCAAACATATAATTGATATTGTTGACTTGCGCATACTTTACTAAACCGCGCCATAATAACTTAATAACAGCTCCTGTTCGATATTCTTCCTTCACAACAGCTCTACCAAGTTCTAAAATCTTCTTTGATTTTATTTTTGAAATATCATATTCAGATTCAGTAATAAAACTACCAACCGTTCTAATATGATCTTCTAATACTAAGCGGTAAGTACCAGCAACTTGCTTGTTTAAAGTATCATAACAAATCAAATGATCACATAAATAATCATACCTATCAATACACATTTCCTCATCTTGTTTTATTTCCTTATTATAATAAAGGAATAGCTCTTCATATCGCAGTTTAAATAACTGTTCTAGCTCTTCTTCCGTATCAGCAATTTTTACAATAAAATTACCACACTCTATTGGTGTAATCTTCGCCATTTCGTTTAACTCTCCTAATCAATGTTAATTAATATTGTACTATAGTTTAGATAATAAATCTATCATTTTTTAAGACTTAACTAAAATATATTTAACCAAATCAAATATCTTGTACTAAAAAACTTAAAAAGAAAAATAAATAAGACTTTTCTATAAAAACTGCTTTGTTATAATTGGTGTATATGTTAAAACATTATCAATTCTTGAAGATAAAAATAAAACAACTTCTTTTATTTCACTCTTCATATTAAATTCTTTTTCTATCACTATTTTACTTTTTCTTGCTAAAGTAATATGAGGAAAATATTTTCTTTCCTGAAGTACAAAACCTTCTTTTTTAAGTTCTTTATTTAATAAACTTTGTAAGTTCATTAAACTTTTTGTTTCTTCCACATTTAATATAATCATATCTCTTAGTTTAGATAATTTAGATATCATTACATTAAATTTACTATATTCTAACTTTGAAAATATTCTCTCTATTTTGGCAATATCCTTATCACTAATTTCACCTAGAAACTCTAATGTAATATGAATATTAGCTTCTCTAGTATAATTAGCAAATGGATCTTGCTGTTTTAAACCATTTATTAAGTTGTTAATTTGGGTTGTACAATCACTTAATTGTATTCCAATGAATGTCCTCATATTCTTTTTTTTATTGAGATTAAAAATGGAGGATTATTAATTTGATTAATAAACTCATATTTTAATACATCAAACTCTTTCTGATTTAATGTCTGTAAATAATCACTAATAAGATTTGCTTCTTCCAAACCACTAGGGTGACCAGGATAGAATACTAAATTACATATCCCTTCTTTTCTTAGTTTTCCTAAAACTTTCTTTAGAGTGTCTAAGACTATATCTGCTTTAGTGTGTATTCCCTTATTTCCTTTTGGAAGATATCCTAGATTGAAAACAACAACTCCTACTTCTTCATTTATATAATTTGTAAAGTTAAGATGAGAATCTTTAATCAACTTATAGTTAGTATAACCTTTTAGTAATTTATTTGTATTGTTAATAGCTTCATCTTGAATATCAAAGCCGTAAACAAATTTAGATTTCTCTACTAAAACCAAAGTATCATTTCCATTACCAATAGTCATATCAATACTAATATCATTTTCTTTAATATATTCGTTTATTAATCTATGATTAAACTCGATTACAGAAACCATTTTCCTTCCTCTTCATTTACATTTGCTTTTACTTCAATTATTTTTTTAGTATTTGGATGAATAAAACTAATTAAAGAAGCATGCAAGAACATTCTTTTAGCCTTTTTTCCGTATAATTCATCACCAGTAATCGGATGATTAATATGAGAAAAATGTACCCTTATTTGATGTGTTCTTCCTGTTTCTATATTAATTTTCACTTTTGTGTTATTGTTTGATCTTTTTAAAACCTCATATGTTGTAATTGCTTCTTTTCCAGTTTTAGAAACAATTTGTTTTTTACTATTATGTCTATTTCTACCAATCTTAAAATCTAGAATTCCGGTGTCTTCTTCTATAACACCATCTGTAATAGCAATGTATTCCCTTAAGAATTTTCTCGCTTCTAATTGTTGGTTAATAAAACTATAGCTTAAGATATCTTTAGAAAACAAAACCAAACCGCTAGTTTCATAATCCAATCTATGCATCGCTCTTACGCTTGCATCAATATTATTTATATGGTAATAAAAACTGAGTGCATTAGATAATGTATCATTTCTATTTCCATCTGGGTGAATCAACATCTTTGTTGGTTTATTAACTACCAAAATATAGTCATCCTCATAGACTATATCTAGTTTCACTTTATATTCTTCAAATTCTATTTTTTGAAATATACTGAAATCAAATTCTATTATATCGCCTTTTTTAAATTCCTTTGATTTTGATTTAACATTATTAATTAAATAATCTGAGTTTAATAAAATATTTATATTTGATTTAGATAAATAAAACTCACTTAAGAATTCTTCTAATGTAGAATCCTTTAAAACATTAAACTTACTCATTTGATCATTCCTAATATAGTATCTTCATCAATTATATTTATACCTCTACCCTTACCATTTAAATTATCTAGTTTTTCTAAACTACTTTTTGGGGCACTTCCTAATATAACAAAATAATCTAAACTAAGATTAATATTTCTCTCTACATAAGCACCATTTTCCGCAAGCTTATTCTTTAACTCATTCCTAGTAATTTTACTAGGTTTACCTGCCAAATAAACTACTTTATCGTTTAAATCTTTGTTTTTTGTTATTTCAACTTTTTTATTTCGATTATACTTATTATATGTGCCATAAAACTTCTCGCCAGAATATCCACCATATCTAATCGCAAGTGCATCATATAATTCTAAATGGGAATCAACCCGCATTATCCTTTGGCCCCTATTTATAATAGCAACACAAACTAAAGCATCACTTAAAGCATTATGATAATCATGATCTAATTCTAAAAACTGAGCTATTGTTCCAAGTTTATTATTGGCAAGCTCACCATTCCAAAGTTTTCTTGCTATTTTTAAAGTACAACCCCATTTAAACCTAGGCATTTCAAGTTCATATTTTTCAATTAATGCTTTTAGAACAGATATATCAAAACCAGCATTATGAGCATATACATAAGAATCCATAAAAAGATGTTTAATTTTTGGCCAAAGCTCTTTAAATGTATCTTCATTTTGCACATCCATAGGAGTTATGTGATGAATATCTATATTATATTCAAGAAAATCCTCCATGGGATTAATTAAATAATGAAGCTCTTCTTCTATTTTATTGTTTCTAACGACTACAATACCTAAACTACAAGCACTTGTATTATTACTATTGGCTGTTTCAAAATCAATTGTTATGTAATCCATACTTCACCACTTTCTAACATTATACCATTTTATGGAAAATTTTTCCATATGGTTGTTATACCTTTCATAATTATTTATGTAATGTTACAATACATGTGAGACCAATATTGTATAAAACGACAAAATGATTTATACTTATCGTGAAGAAGATAACTACCAGGAAATATCTTCACGAGAGGAGTATAAATCACATGGCTATTATA